>Ga0214543_1000677_pt1 | contig 59742 bp, 34 predicted proteins | sample CNSS2metaG_FD_160094 | JGI IMG/M metagenome (GOLD analysis project Ga0214543, IMG submission 160094) | Root nodule microbial communities from cowpea collected in UCLA plant growth center, Los Angeles, California, USA - CNSS2 | ecosystem: Host-associated > Plants > Roots > Nodule | place: USA...
GCAACAATGGACCTTGATGGTTGGTAATCCAATGGCATGGTATTGGTATGAGAGGAAGCATTTTACTCATGGTTGGTAATGACGAGTTGGTATTGATTTAACCTGTGATAAATAAGGGTTGGTTACGAATGTTGGTATGAGGTTCCTATGCATGATATCTGTATCTATTACTTGGCTGTTTGTTTATGATTAGTATGGGGTCAGTACGTAAATCCTTGAAGTCTATAGGTGGGACTCCAGGGTTGTGCTTCAGTGGTCGGGACGTAATCCCATGGCCCCTGTTAGTGGGTGTCCATGGTGGTGCCCCATCTATATAACTTGGTAAGGATTCAAGGTAAGGATTGCATCCTGACACTCTAAGGAGTCAGTTATTCTCACTTAGAACGGACTGACTCCTGTGGTGAGAGTAGCAGGAGGCCCGAAACTCATTAAGGGCTAACCTTGTGTGTGAGGGAATTGATTCATTGTAACACTTGTAACACATAGCTCGGGGGTGAGCAGAGGTATCCACCACAAGTGCAAGCGTCCGCTGAATCCGACTAGGTTATATGTATTCGGATGAGTCGAGTCGAGTCTTAGTGTATTGTTTGGAAGGTCGTAACATGCCTGTGTGATGTATGTATAATGGACTGTGAATATGTATCTGATTTCATTGATGAAATGGTTTTTGGCTCTAGCTTACCCTTTGCTTGTTTGATTGTCTTGTGTGTGGTACTTCTCTTTTGCGATGATCATCAATTCATTGATGTGAGCAGAAGCAAGAGGTTCTCGCGATCAACAAGGGAATAGTGACTCCGCTACGTAGCCCGCCTGGGCTGGATCCTGATTTATGATCTTTCTTTTAGGGCCACAACCCATGTAGCATTTGTCCTTTAAATTTACATTTAGATTACTGTAGAATTTTTGTAACTGTTTCTTTTGGCACCGTTAGGCGTTTTGATTGGTTGTATGGAGTTACTTTTAAACTCCGAGACTGCGTTAAGATATTATTCTAGTGTGACGCTTCTTAGTTACGCTATTAATTAAATGGAGTGTTACAAAAATGACCCATTTTTGTAAAAGAATCTCAAAATTCTGTAAAAAAAAAAGGAGACTTATATGAAAGGAGAATAAAAAAATCAAATTAAAAATTTTGTAAAATAGATGCATCAAAATCATAAAAAAGTCTTAAATATTTACTAAAAAAAATTATAAAACTCAATTAAAACTATATAAATTTAAGAGAAATTTAAAACTTGATTATATTGTTTTTACTTCTTAAAAAACATGTAGGTTTGAAATATTTTTTGTTTTTTATAGATAGGATAGAACAACTTATAAATTTGGGAAAATATTTTACAAAAAAGGGAAAAATGATTTGGTAAAATCTAATCGGGAACCCATCACATGCAAATAACAGATGAGATGTAAAAAGTAAATGATAGACTAGAAAATAGAGAAATTTTTGCAGCCGACATGCCATCTTTGTCTTCACGTGGAAAGCACGTGATGGAATAATTTTGGTATATTGTGGTTGGCTTATATGAATTGTTTCTTCTTTCATTTCAGATTCATTTCACTGTTTAACCTCACGTTTCCTTCCCATGAGCATGCTTTAGGGAACAGAAAACATGATATTACAACTTAACTTTGAATTTTCACCACCAACAATTGATTTTTCAAATTTCAACTAATTACAATTTTAGTGTTTAATCAATTCTTAGTTCTTATATTTGATTAAGATTATAAGTTAAGTGTTTGATGTATCCTTAAAGTAAAATATTGGAGGCTAGTAAGTAAACTCATTTGATTAAGAGTAATTGAACAAAATTTAGTTTATAAAGATTATGGGGTTAGATGAGTACAAATGGTTAAATATTACTATACTCTTCTAAGTTTTTCATTGATTTTGAATTTATAAATTTTATTTTACATTAGATAGTCTTTATTGGTGTGTGGATCTTCCTTAAAATTCTAAAAAAGAAAAAGATAAACACAAAGGTCACAAATAGTATGTTCATATTTTTTCCATTTAATATCTATCTCTTTCTTACTGGAATTTTCAATATCAACTATGATTTACATTTCTTATTGATACCATATATAAGTATATCATATCACATGCCACTTATATTAACCTTTCGCATGACTTGTATATATGATATATTAATTCAACACGAAGATTATTAATTTTTAAAATTAAATTTATGAAAATAAAACTATAATTACAAGGGATAAAAATATATTTAATTCGAATTTATATTACATAAAAAAGTAAATTATTAGTTTCATGTAAATTTGAAAAATATTACATAAACTTTTTACTTGATATTACTAAATTTTAATTTTATCTTTTGCAACATAAATTTAAATTTGTATTTTCATTTCCTTTTACTATCCTTTTCATACTTAACCTTTTAACAAATACTCTTTTAGAAATCAAAGTATAAGTAATAGAAAAATTGAGTAGTATATAAAAAAAAAATAAGAAAAATAAATATTAAACCTTAAAGTCTTATAAGGTATTTTATATAAACAACTCATATCTTAAAAAACGGTCAATGTTTTCAATATATTCGTTAAAGAAAATTTCTACAGTAATTTTTTAATATTTTTGTAGGTATGTTTGGATGAAATTTCTATGTTTAAAAAATTTAAACTATAATTTCATATTCAATTTGACTATTCTTCAAATTTAAATAAGTATTAAATAGTCATATTTTCTTACTCCAAATATAACAGTTATTTTTTTATTTGTGTCAAGGATTTCTTCCAATCTAGTGGACACAAATTAATTTTACTGGCCATATTGTAGCTAGTCAGTTTTCAAACATTGCAATCGGTAAATAATTATAGTTATGAGAATATAAATTGTCAGTCTTTTGATAATGATATATGTAAGAATTTGAAGCCATGCGTAAAATTTTATTTGACAACTCGATCAAAGTGACACTGAGGACCAGAGTTGCATTCAAATACCATGAACTCTTGGACATAAATATTTTAAACAAGGTCATGTCTTATGTCACACACTTCTGAACTTTTAGCTTTTGGTTATATCAATTTATTTTCTTGTTTAATATTATATGGCTTACCACCAATATTAAGTTATTATGAGCAATTGCATTTAAATATTTTAAATTGAGTTTATGTTGAAAAAGATATAATTATATTACTCCTATTTGTAGAACCAATTATATTTTGGAAATATTACAAGTCATCGTCTCTTCGTGTTCCTATTTATAAACTCTCACAAGTTGATAATTTCGAAGATATCGTCTTTCCGGTCTAAAACAGAATTTGTGCTTGCAAAAGACAATTCTTCACTCAAATCAGCCAAGTGCGTCAAATGACAATAAATGTTATAATAATGAATGTAATTAATTTACCTTGAGTATTGTGTTATTTATATTATGATTATGGATCCTCACCTCGGTGAGTCTTAGTCCATATGATTAATTACCTTAATTAATTCTGAGCAGTCTACTGATGATGCTTTATATATGTTCTTTAATTAATTACCTTTGACTCCTATTAATAATTTGACTGCTTGGATATTGTCTTTGTCGATATAATATTGTCCAAGTATGCATACATGTAGGCTGAGTACATCTTAGTCCAGATGATCGAGGTGTAGTCGACAACATGTAACACATAATACCCCAGGCTTTACATGCAACATGTTAAAGTCTTTATATTGTCGTTATGATGTTGATTTCGGCATGGTCGACATGTGCAAAGAAAATTTGTATTTCTTTGGTTATTGTCGTCCTATACGTATAATAGCACCTAGTCTCGAGAATTGTAGCAACGTAGACGCTTAAGCTTGCGGTTGTCAGGGATATAAGAGTCGATGGGGCGTTTAGAAGGTGGGAAGTTATAACTTTTGTTTGTTTGATTTGTAGAGATCTGACAATTGGGATCAAAGAAGTGGGAGATGAAGAGTCTTTACAATTTTGCTATAAATGGGAGACACACTTGTCTCATTGGGTAACTTATAGTAAACATTCGGTTAAGTCTGCATTTTGATCTTGAGAGTTTAATACAAACTTAATTGGGATGCAGACTTATGAAATTTTAAGAGTCATATTACAATATTAGGTCTCATATAATTATAGTATGGAATATTACGAGTGTTGAGAATTTGTAGTGGAATATTACGAGTGCTGAGGATTTGTAATGAAATATTACGAGTGTTGAGAATTTGTAAGGATTGTAAAAATGTGAGTGAATAAGATATGATAAATATAATAAATATGTTGCAGGAGAAACTTGTTATTTTATTTTTCTCATATATTTTCTCTCTCTCTCTCTCTCTCTATATATATATATATATACACACACACACACACACACACACACACACACATATATATATATATATATATATATATATACACACACACACACACACACACACACACACACACATATATATATATATATATATATATATATATATATATATATATATATATAACGTAATATAAAGTTAAATGACTTTACGTGACTTTTTGAAAAAATAAAGTCATAGAAGTATTGATCTGGAAAATTTCCCTTTCCAAATGTTGATATATACAGGATACAGACTTAAATGAGTGCGGACTTAAGCGAATATTTACTGTAATCTACCATTCTTTTCTATGTCGCTGATATCTATTTCAAGAGTCCTCAATGTCTTAGTGCTGACTAGTATTAGGTATGTCTTCTAGTAGTTCTAATATGTTTGTTAGGGATAACCCATAGCTAAGTAGTAGCGAGTCTTCATTCAATCTTTCCCAAGAAAACTCCCTTGTGAATCGAGAGGTTGTCATAGAGACAAGGGTAGACCCAAAAGATGAAATAGCTGAGTCTAATTGGCCGAAGAGGGGAGGGTACAAGTGGGTAGTTCCTAAAGTAGAGTTAACTTCCAAGTTTAGGTGCTCTGCCACGCTTAAGTCATGGTATATACAAGTATGGGAGTGTCGAGGTTGAGGGCATTATTTCGTTCAAGAAGGTGAGCGTTATAGATAATGCTTTTCATGGCCAAAAAAGTTACCTGACAGAACTCTTTTATGTGTATATGGCCTTATTTATTCAACTACACGTTCGCTTACCTTTTGATGAGTTCACCATGGGTGTACTACACATTTTGAATGTAGCGTCCACTCAATTACATCCAAATAATTGGGGTTGTCTCCTAACATTTCAAATTGTTTGTAAATCATTAGAATTAAGCCTTACACCTTAGTGTTATTTTACATTTTATAGTACTCTGTGTCTCGGCATTTCGTTACCTGACTTTCATTAGTCAGCCAGCCAGGAACATGCTTATTGGATTCCTATTCCAAATCTTTCAAGAATTTTAAAAATGGTTTCTTTATGGTCGTAGTAACCACAAAAGGTCATTCTCATTTTTATGATGAGTACACCAACCCTAAGTTTCCTTTTTATTGCATGATAACCCGACTAGGTATCAAGAGTGGCCAAGAGAGAATATGAGTGACAAGGATAAGAAATATTTGAGTCTTCTAAACGAACTTTCTCGTTGGCTTCCTACTAGGAAAATTGTTAAAATATACTTGTCTCCCCAACCATTGACTAGCATGCTTGGTAAGTATATTTCTTTAACTTGATTATAGAATAATATCCGGCTAATTTGAAAATGTTTTGGCCTTTACAAGAGTGATGGTCCATCATGACCAGAAGATTGGGAAAGATGATGTCTTTCGCAACTTGAGGAATAAAATGTTGTTGGGTGATAAGAAGCAGGGTAAGGGATCGTTGGTTCCGGCTAATTGTAGATATTCATCTTCCTCATGTCACATTGCCTAACAATATCACACCTTAAAAAATCCCAATGAGGGGGAAGGATCGGAAGAGATTCCGAATCAAGCTTAACCAACTAGAAGGGTGTTCCGACTTTAAGGTTGATAGTTATGGGGGACTAGTTGGTCCTCAATTAAGCATGAAACAATACATCCAGTTCTATTTTAATGAAGAGGAACACCAACTAGTAGAAGATAGCGACCTTGAGGTATTGATGAAGGTGTATCTCGAACTTCACGACCAATCTCTCATATATGGCTACAAGATTACCAAGCTGCTAAAGAAAGAAAGAAAGGATGGGGGAAAGATGAAAATGACTAACGAGTCAGCAACCTTGAAACAAAATTGTGTTGTCGACAAGGAAGCCTCAGAAAAGGAGAGAAAGGTTGTGAAAGAGGATAAGGTTGAGCTAGAGAAAAAACTAAAGAGTTGGAAGAACCGCTACCTTGATTTAAAGAAGAATGGATAAGGACAAAGTGAAAGAGCTGAATGTTGCTTTGTCCAAGGATAAGAGTGCACAAGAAAGTGTTGAGGCCTTGTCCTTGAAGTACCAAAAGCTTGTGCTTGTAGAACATAGCAATGAGCTTTATAAGGTTTTGAGACAGGCCAAGTTCCTATGCCTAATATCCGCAAAGGATGAACAATTTGACGTGAACAAGGACATCTTCAAGGGTGCTCTTATGGATGTTGACGAGATTGCTGAGGCACAAGCTGATATCACTCCTAAAGATGTTGACAACAAAGTTAATGGGGATATCTAAATGCCTTCTCCTATTACCATCGACAGAGCGCCCCCTGTTGTTGTACAAGAAACCTCCCTTACTAACGAGCACAACAATGTCAATGTCGAAGCTGAAGTCAATAATGATGCTGAACTTGAAGTCTTAGGATAGGAATGATGATGCAATTGAACTTATCTTTGTATTTTTTTTCAAAGTCAAGATATATGTAAGCTTTCTTTTTGTACTGACTAGCCCATTTTAGGGCTTATGAATAGAAAATGTTTCTATTTTAATACTCTTACTTTACCCATTCTCTTGAACTTGTGTTATTTTATTATGACTTTTATTTGGTCGATATATATAATTCTTTATGTATCAACCTTCAAGCTTTATGTTAGATTGTTCAACCAGGACCAAAGTGAATCTCGACAGGAACTACGAGGGTGTTCGACCAACATCAGCATGAATCTCGACAGGGACCTATGAAAGTGTTCAACCAGGACCAAAGTGGATCTTAGTAGGAAACTACAAATTGTTCAACCAGGATCGATATGGGTATCAATAGGAAACTACGAGTTGTTCAACCAGGACCGATAAGGGTATTGGTAGGGAACTACAAATTGTAACTTGATGTTTTGCAACCTTTAGAAATAAGCGAATATAACATACATATAAATTAGAACCCCTTTTTTATTAATAGAGTGTCTCGTTAAAACCTTCTCGGCCAAAACCCTTTTAGAGAAAAAAGACCGAGAAAGGAAATAGTACACTCCAGCTTGTAAGCACATTGTCGCCATCTTCCACTATTCGGAATGGTCTTTCCCAATTGATAGAGAATTTGCCTTCACATTTCCTAGCATTGCTAGCCATGCACCATACTAAATTGCCTTTCAAAATCAACTTTAGCTTAGAATTATATTTTCTAACTTCTCTATGCTTGGTGGTTGCTTCCTGAATTTGTGCTTTCTCCCATTTTTCAGTAAGTAAATCTAGGTCAATATGAAGGCAATATTTGTTGCTACTTTCATCATATCGTTATCACCAAGAAGATAGCTCTTCTATCTTCATTGGAATCATGACATCAGTACCATACACTAAGCTGAAGGATTTTTCTTTGGTAGAGGACTAAGGAGTGCACCTGTACCCCACAACACCTTTAAAATATCTTTCAACTACCTTCCCTTGGTCGAGTCCAACCGTTTCTTCAGTTCCACCTAAATGATTTTCTTAGTCGCCTTAGCTTGGCCATTTCAATGGAGGTGTTCAACAAAGCTTGTAACATGCTTTATGTTGAGGTTGGTGTAGAACTTGGCTAAGATTTTGCCTATCACTACAAGAAAAAAGTGATATTACTTCCTGCAAAAGTCCGTAAGCAACACTGATTTACTACAAATTACCTACAGACAATGATTTGTAGATAAATAAGTCATACCTAACTTACTTATGGATATATCCATAAGCAATTACCTACAAATGTAATCTATAGCTAACACGACAACTTATGTTAGTTTTGAGGTGACCCTATTTGTGAGGAAGAAGATGAGTAAGGGAGGAAGAGGAAGAGTGGAAAACAAGGTCAGAGAGGCAAGGATGTGTCCAGGAGATTATGTCAAATTGCAAACTCGAAACTAATAGATGAGAGCAGAAAAAGGGAGAAAGTCAAAGTAAGATATTTTTAATGCATCCATATGTAAAATTCGTATACAAGATAACTTTATAATTTACCTAAAGTATCATACATATAGATTATTTTATTATAGTTAAAAATATTTTTTTTTTCAAAAACTGTATGTAACATCCGTAGATAATATTCAATTTACCTACGAAATATATTTATTAGGTAATATTTGTATGTAATCTTTAATTTATCTACAGGTTAGAATTAGGAAGTAATATTCGTATGTAATGTTCAATTTACCTACGGATTTATATACGCATGTAATAATTAGTAGGCAAATCATGATTTTCTTGTATATGAATTAGAGCTGTCAAAATGGATCGTCCGGCTTGGCCTAACCCGACCCACCACGGGTTGGTTACCCGACCCACCACGGGTTGGTTACTTAGTGGGCCAACCCAACCCAGCTCACTTATTAGCGAGCCAAAAAAATTTGAATCGGATCCGGCCCACCACGGGTTGGTGGGTCAAACGGGTTGACTCACTAGCCCACTTAATTAAAAAAATATAATTTTTTTTCTTCTGTCAAAAATTATATTTCGGATTAAAATTTAAATAAACTTGAATAGAATCTCAATATAATCTCAATATAATCCAAAAACGATGTTAAACTCCAACACAAACCAAAATAAATAAATAAAAGTACAAATTACTATCTAAGATCAAAGCATTCTTGTGACTTACCCAATCTTTTATTGAATGCAATACTTTTTTCAGCAAACTAATTATACTTTTTCCAATAATTATACTTTTATTAGTTGAAGCTAGGTTTCCATTTGTCAACCCACCAATGTGTTTGGTTAAAAAAACAGCCCAACATTGCAAAGTCCAACATAATGTGTGTCACCATGCGAGTTGGTGGCCAACCCAGCCCAACACGGGTTCAACCCGGGTGAGCCGGGTTCTTGGTGGGTCGACTCCAAAATTGATCTGTACTGAAATTTGTAAAAAAATTTCAATCCAACCCGGCCTAAACCCGTGGTGGACCGGGTTGGCCCACGGGTTCTGACCCACTTTGACGGCTCTAATATGAATTGTCTTTTTTTATCGGTTATAATAGTATTTGACACTCCATATTGGCATACTATGTTCTTCCACATGAACTTTTGGACTTGTTAAGTAGTGATGGTGGCTAAGGGTTCTACCTCGATTTACTTGGTGAAGTAGTCAATGTCGACTAGGAGAAATTTAACCTAGCCTTTGCTTGGAGCAAATGAGTCGATGATGTCCATTCCCCACTTGGCAAAGGGCCAAGGGAAGAAAGTGTGATGTAACTTCTCTTGTTTCCCTTGGATCAAGTTGTCATGCTTCTGACATGGTAAGCACTTATTCACATATTCGACATAATCTACCTCTAGGGTCAGTCAAAACTAACATGATCGTAGTGTGTGGGCTGCCATGGTTCTTGCCCCTGAATGGTATCCACAAATGCCCTCATGCAACTCTTGCACAATGTAATTGGCAAGGTTCGAGGTAATGCACTTTAGTAGTGGCCAATTGTATCCCCTCCTAACAACTTGCCATCAAGTATAGTGTACCTAGTCGCCTTTCTCACCCATCTTCTCTCCTAGCCCTCAATTATTTCTCCTTCCTTAAGATGTTTTATGATGGACGCCATCCATTTTTCCTCCGCTTCTACCGACATACATTCGATCATTGTCTTTGTTGAGGGTGTTGAAAGAACTTACTACAAAAAGGGATTTGTATCACCCTTTCTTCTTCGTACTGGCCAGTTTCGACAATATGATAACTCTCATGTTATCCTCCCTGAGGATGTGCTCCAATTTAAAATCTATAAAAATTTCTAAAATAGCCTTTATCACTTTGGATTCTTCCATCTCTCTGGTCAAGGAGAGTCCAACTATCAAGGTCTCATACTCAACTTGATTATCATAGGTTTTGAAATTGAAATGTAATGATTTCTCCACTAGTACATCATTAGGCCTTATGAATACTATTCCAACACCAACACCTTTATCTATGACCCATGATGCCATACTGGCTAGGTTTGGCTCTTGCAAAATTTTTTGAATAGGGTAGTTAGTCTTCTTACTGTCGTTAACATAAATAAGGCCACCTTTTCTACCACCTGGTAACGAGTTTTAGCATCTTGTAAGCCCTTGCTTACGAAGTATATTGGATGTTGCTCCCCATCATGCTCTTGTACCAAAGCCACACTGATGGCGTCCATTATTGCGGGGATGTACACTAAGAGTGGCTTTGAAGTATCCTATTTCAAAGTATCAAACATGAAAAGTATCACTCTATATCTTCTGTTTTTTTTTTCTTTTATAAACATACAAAAGAAGAACTTTTATACCATCTGAGTTTTCTTACTGTAAATCTTTTGTTTCAAGTTCTTCAAGTAAGCATCATTGTTGTTGTATGAGAAACTAAATTCCATGACCATGATTTGTAGTATTGAGTTAAGCAATTAAAAAGAAACAAAAAAGAGCAAAGAAGAGTTAAAAAAGAAAAGTTTCGTTTCGAGGATCACAAAAAATGTACACATGAGAGCCAGGAGATCTGATTTATATAACAAAAAAAACTAAAATGGACGATAAGTGCAATTAATTAAGATGAAAGAAATAGAAAAAAATTGTAAAAATGTAAAACACATTGACTTAATATATTACTTGTTAAGTGAATAATACAAATTTATTTTTAATGCTTTATGCCACATGGTAAAAAATAAAGTGTTAGTAAATTTTTTTAAATTAAACAATTGATTTATCACAAAATCAAATTTATTTATTTTATAACAATTATGTCATTTTTTTCTATTTTGTCACATATTTTCTTTAACTCGTTAAATCATATACTAATCTCAATCATAGTAATATGATTATTATTGATTGAATGAGTTCTTACATTCTAAACAATTAAACAAATATCTTATTTTTAATCGTAGATAGTCTTTACATCCTACGAGAACAATATGTCTAATCAAATAAAACTTATGGTAGGCGTCATTTTCATCATATGAAAATTTATTAAAAAAAAAATAGGGGACCAGATTAAACCCATGTGAAACAAATGAAGCAGCTTTCCAAAAACTATTACGAAAATATATAGATCTTAACATCTAAAGAGGAGCATGTAAAAAATTATTAGACACTCGAAGTGTGAATCATTTAATGATCATCTAAAAAGAAGAGTCTATTGTCTAAAGAGTAGCGTCTAGCAACAACGTCGACACCTAATGACGTTGTCGCTGAACGAATGTAGAAACTTTGGACATATATATCATCTTATAGTGTGTGGAGCCATTGAGCATATAAAATATTTGATAATATCTTTATCGTCTTATGAATGTATATTGTCCGAGAGTGTATATATCATAAAATATTAATTATAAAAAATTAACATATTGATTTTTAAAAAATCCTAATTTCAATCCTATATTCATGTTTTTTTTTTTAAATAGCTGCACTGATTTATAAATTTTAAAGATCTGCCATAATAAGTTGAAAAAAATACACTCAAAATATAAAGAAAAAAGATACATAAAAAAGGGAGGGAGAGAAAAAGGAACGAAAGTCCTTTTTTGAAGAGAAAAGGGAGAACGAAAAGTGGAAAAAAAAAGATGATTAACATTTATTAATAGAAGAAGCACATTATTAGTAAAGTAAAACAAGGATGGGACCAGAGAAAGTGAAGGTCCTCTCTGCAAAGATTGTCCTCAAACTAGAGGACATGCTTTTTTTGTGAACGAGGTCCATATGATTTGCTAGGCCACACGTACTTTATATGCTATTCAATTCATTCATACAATGCATGCTAAAGATATATCTCTTTGGCAGGTTGTGACCATACCCCAAAGCTTACGTGCAACTTCTTGATTATGCCCACCCAATGCTTCCTCATTCATACCATAGTCACAATAAATTAAATTATCATTATTAGTTAATATATGTGGTTGGGTGGTGACTAGTGAATAGTGATGCTTCATATGTAAATTCTTCAATAATACTTTGCATTATTAAGGGAATAAAACTATCATATAGTAGACAATATGGTGGTTACATCCATTACCCACCCATACCATATGTTATTTTCTTCATGTGGTGGGTAAGATCTAACAAATCCATATCAAGTTTTCTTGAATTGAAACATAAAGAGAATTATGAAAATGTTATGCTCATCATATATATGACTAAATTACAATATGTAAGTAAATTTTGTAAAGTTAAATTTACATTTTAAAATAATATTAAGATTTATTGTATTGTTCCAAATAAGATCGTGTTAGGTATTATTATAAATTTTTACATTTAATTATCCTAACTCTTCAAAAATAAAATAAAATAAGAGAATAGGGTAAACCCACGATAAAATAAAATATTTATTGTATTGTTCATTATCAAGTTTCATCTATTTTCATGCTGGTTTCTTAAAGAAAAGTGTTACAATTTTGGTGGTATATAGGATATACAGTCTATATTTATGAAAAAATAAACTATGTAGCCAGATATAGATTTTATTTATAATGTATTATATATGTACATGTAATGTAGATAGTTTTTTTTTTCACTACTAATTGATATCGCTTAGTTTAATTTTGAGCCTTTCATTTCATGTAGGTGAACCTTAAATATCTAATGAGAAACGAAACTAATTCTTTGAAATGATAATATAAGTTTGCAAGAATTAAAACCAACATTATTTGATTGTTTCTTTTAAAAAAATGTATTGAAATATATTTTAATTTAAAATTGGCTTGGTTTTACGGGAAAAAGGGAGGCTTCGTCAGGCCCAATTCACCTTATGTTGGTCTAAATAGTCCAACACCACCCCGGCGTGATATGAAAAATAATTTTAAAAATTTTATTGAGTTTCAAAAAACTTAATTCAAGAAGGAATATTTAACGTAAATCTATAAAAAATATATAAAGAGAATTTTCCTTTCTGTGTCCACAATTTAAAATACCAATTTTACCCCTTATATATAATAATTTATTAAATTTTTAAAAATTGATCGTTACTTTTACAAGTTTTTTATAAAATTAGATGTTTTTGTTTCTTCTCTTCTTTATTCATCAATGGTTATTCTTTTGTCTGTTCTTATATATTTCATTTTATTTTTAATAAATATAATTTTAATTTATATATTAACTTAATAACATTACAATATTATCATCTATTAATATAAAATCACGCATATTTAAAAAATATATACACACATGCGCGATAGTGCTTGTGTTTACGCTAGTTATTCATAAAGGCGTTTAAAAATTATTCTAAACTTAAATTTTAAGAATGTATTGAATTCACATTTTTAATTTAAATTTTTCATAAGAAACAATGACATTCTCATCTTATTTAAATAGGGGGCAACTGTCAAATAATAACTAAAGACTAAATATGATACAATTACTAAAAAATGTAAAAGTGAAAGGAAACTATGGAAGAATAAAGAAAAATGTTTTCAAGAGAGTGTATTTCTAACATTTTTCTAAAAATATTTTCTTTTTTAATGGACTGTCTTTAAGAAACCCAATACAAATAAAATAGTGTGCATTACTAATATCTCTCTAAAAATATTCTATCTACTTTAATAAAGCTGTGATAAGGAAACCCAATTACAAATTCACTTATAAATATAAAGAATCAACTATAATTTAAAAAGTAGAAGCTTATTGTTTAAACTTTCTAAATAGTTGAAGCAACTGAATTTTAATTTTCTGAAATTTTTTGATTTCATATTAGTCAAGAAAAGGAATTTTATTTTATAATTCATTCCATTTCTCTTGGGTATATGTTACACAGAAAATTGTCCTTACACAAACAGAATTTAGATTCTTTGCTAGATTCTTCTATACTTTACCTTCTAAATATACTAACCAACATTGATTTTGATATTTTAAAATATATTAAAAAGATTTTTAAAATATCAACATCAATGTATCTTGAAGCGACAAAATCTAACAACACAAAAAAACTCAGTAAAGATTTAGACTCAATAAGCACCTTTAAAAGCATTGTGCACAAGGGTGAAAGGAACAGAAGAGGCCTATGTTACATGATACAAAAGTATACTATAGCAGTACTAATCATCTTATATATCTTCCCTAAAACAAAAACAAAGCTAAACTAAAGCACTCCAAACAGCTCCATCCCCTTCACCACATTTTGAGTGCACATATTTGATCTTCTCCACTGACTTGCAGATTCCACTGCAGCTCCAGTCAAAGGATGCAACACATATGTTTCCTGCTTCTGCCTTCCACTCACAGTCTGCACAAACCTTTGCTTAGGGATAAAGTCTCATGGGAAGACACCAAAGTGGTGTCACAGATTCTAAGAATTTTCACATGCCGTACCTGGAGGAGTTCCACAGCACATGCTGCGCTCATCTATGTGCTCAACTTCTAGACCAATGAACCATGCACCAAGAGACACATCTTCATTGGCATATTTGTGCAATATTGGCCTGCAATCACAGTTAGAATCACCCTTTAAACTTGGACTCATCCATGAACTACAATAGAAAACCCTTTAACTAACAACAAACATCAAATATCCAACAAACAAGCTTTTTAAATGGCTCTGATACCATCTTAAAAATTGACTTTAAACCTAACTCAACTCTACCAAACCGATTTATAAGACGAGGTTTGCACTTACTTATGTATTGTAAATTTGTTTTATTTCTAGTCGAGTAGAATCTATTGGAAATGTTTCAAGTATATGGTGAATCTAGTGAGTGTCAAAGGTGAAAAATGTTAATCTTAAACACACAACCATGCATAAATGGTCATTTTTTGTTAACCCCTTTTGTATTGTCAATTAAAATGTAGCTTGGTGTTGTATGAAAAAATGTATCCGTACTGGTTAATGGAAATGTAGGTGGCTAGATCACTAGAGATTGCGTATATCTGTCCAGTTGCATGTCGGAAGTATTTGTTACCCTCTTCTCCAAACTTCCAAAACTCAGGTTCGTGATACTTCACATCCCTACAGAAAGAAACAAGATCAAATAACACAAAGCCACAATAAGGAGAATTGAAAAATATAAGTCCAGTGGAATTTACGTTCGTGAAAGAACAGGTCCAGATTTCATACATCCAATATACACCCTGGGTTTTGAACGATGACGAGTAAGGGTTGTTGCAAGTACACCTACATGGCAGCAGTTGTTATATGAAGCTCCGACACGGCCTCTGAATCACGCTTCCCGTTTCGAAAATAGACACGGATTCGTGATGGAAGCGGGCACGATGCGGTGTCAAGAGTATGAAACAATAGCATGGAAACACAAGAAAAATGACAAGAGTATTGAGACAGTATATACCTAAATTGACGTGGACATCATCATCCACTTTGACATAGAAATCAGCATCCCATTTTGCAACTGCAGTAGAAAAGAAAGTTCTTGTCTTTGCAGACAATTCATGATACCCTTCAACATGTTCCTACAAAATGAATAAACAATATCATAATCCTGATAGATCTTCAGGATTTATCTCACAAGAACAGTTCCAATGATATGAGTTACCAGGCGAAGGAAATCTTTGTGCTGAGCTTCTTCTGAATCAATAGCTCGATCAAGAATGCTGTTAGAAGTTGCACTGGGACAACCATGACAAAATCATTCATGTCAGTTCCGTTAAGAGTAACTGTGCCATTTTTAAACATGTATCTATTTTCAATCAGAGTAATAATAAGAACATGCCTATGGTAACTGTGTAATTGAGATAACTTTGTCACATAAAACAGGGAAAAAGCTTTCGGTGCTATCATATGAACAAATAGTATATAAAGGTGTTTCACAGAACAAAGGAAACTTCACATGACTTTACATTTCAAGGAATTATGGATGAAGCCATTAATTCATTTTCTGACCTTAGTTACTTTAGACATTTTTGTAAAGCTCCTCTGATTCACAACATACTTATTTTGATGATAATTTCACCTTACTAGCACAATCAGAATCTTACAAGAAATAACCTGTGACCAATCATGAATCTGATGACAATTCCCTTCTCTTGTTCCAGTTGAAGAAGCTGTTCCCCTGATCAAAAGAAGAAATCAAAACCACAACTTCTCAGAAATAAACAATTTCCACTGAAAACATAAAAGATACCTTGAGGCATCCAAGTCTCTCTAACTGAATCACGCCGTTTCCTGCTACTGAAAGCAGTGTTTATGCCAATCACTAGAAACACCTTCTTCCTCAGAGGGCCTTCAGTGGGGGATCTTGTGGCCAAGGTGTTCGAGATCTCAGATTCTCTGCTACTCCTTGCCATTGCTAGCTCCATCTGAAGGACGGAAATTTGCTTGTCCAGAGATCTGACACCTCTCCAGAAAAACATAAACATCAATCACTCGAAGAACACTTCAATTGCAAATTGCAAATGGAAACAAATCTAACCACAACTAAAAACATGTTCATCTCAGCACTCACTGAATGGCCTCATGGGTTTTGTACACTTCACTCATTACATCCTTATCCTGCAAAGGTTGTTACAAGCGACACATTCAAAACAACCCCACAAACATATAACGTAATGCAAAAAACATCTGCAAATGGAACTGAAGAGATCACTGGGAGTGAACCACAAAAACATGCCTTTTTAGTGGCACAATCCTCTGACACCACTTGCAGTTCTTGGTCGCGTCGATGATTTGACAGATGCACCCCATTAGACTCAGGTGCCTCCCACATCCTGCGAAGTTAACAACGTAGTCGTTGTTCAGTTCAGTCATCAACATGAGAAATAAAAATTTGAACTTGGGAAAACAAAGCGCCAACTCACAGACTCAAGTTTCGAACTTTAGTTTCAGTTTAACAAAATAAAATGAAGTAAACAGGACCCGAGAACAGAGAAGAATCGTATAAAAACTGTGTAAAGAAGAAAGTTAAGGAGATCAAGATATAGTGACCTGGTTGTTATGATCATTCCAAGAATGAAGGAAAATACAGAGAAAACTGGAACCCATTTTGCAGAGATTTTGGCGGAACCACGATTCTTCATATTGATTCTGTGTCTGTGTTTATGTCCGAGAACTACAAATTCAAATACACTTTTTTTTAACAGGGTGATTTTTGGGTATTTATATGAGAATCCATTAAGAAAAAAAAAAAGAGAATAACAATGGTCAACTATTTGAAATTTAAGTGGAGCAAAATGATAGTACTTTATGAATAAATAATGGTTTAAATAATATTTTATGAAAATGTTAGAACTTCAAAAGTTAATTAATGTTTTGTTGGATTGATGAGAGAAGTAGTTGTCAATTTTAAAATAATGTTTTCATTCCTCTCCCACCAATCTATCTATTATTACTATCTTCATTAATCATTCCATGATGGAAAAAATATTTGATTTGTCCGAAATATAAAAACCTATATAGTGTAAAAGTCTAGTAAAACATAGTTTAAATCATAATATTCTCCATTATTTTACATACCTTTATCCAAATTTTGCTTTAACAACGTCAAACCCACATTTTATAATTTTATTTGAAATTCAAATTTTTACAATTTCATTTTTTATTAAATAGATTATAATTATATAAACAAAAATTTAATATTATATTTAAATAAAAAAATACTCATAGTATTATATAAAATTAAATTAATCAGTTCAATTAAATTTAATTTAAGACTATTAGACATAACAAATAATAAATCTAAGAATTATATAAGTAATATGATTTCTGATTTTGTTATACAAAATTTTTTTAATATTCAAAATAGGAAGAGTATGCAGTGATTTCATTTACAAATGTAATATGACAAGTTTTGTCTAGGTTTAAGGTGAATAGTAATTGAGCAAATACGGGTTGTTTTGGTTTAGTTACATTAATTTTTAGAAAAAGTCGGGATAAATATATGAGTAGTTTTATATTTTTTTAGGTTTTAGACTTCTATTTATGTTGAGTTTATGGAGATTATTTATGCTTTGGAGCATAGAGAGCTCCCAGAGGATTTGGTTTGGGAATAATTTTACTTAAGTTTTTCATGATTTCTTATATCAACAAATGGTTTCTTATAGTCTTAGAGAGCGATGACGTCGGTACTTGCATTTTTGTAAACATAAAATTTAAAGTTTCTCATGTTTTTCGTGTTATGTTGATAAGTTAGTCAATTTGACTTTTATTCATAGCAAACCACATAAGGGTTTAAATATTTTACCTTCATGTATTTATTTACATTTTTTAATAATAATTTGTCTATGTTTCGTGAAATGTAGGTTTTGTGTGGCCCTCATGTTTTGTATTCATTTCTTTTTTCTTTTTTCTTTTAAAAAGTCCAAGATACAACAAATAATTGATGGACTTTAGCATGTCAATATAGCTAAGATGTCAAAGTTCATAATGATTAGGGGTGGCAATACAAGTCGACCCTGCTCATGTAGGCCCGTCTCGCAATTAACCTGAAAAAAGCAGGTCATACTGAATGTTATGACTCACCCCACATACCTCTAGGCTCGCGGGCTGCTCCTCATTTTCTAACTCAGATTTTCAAGACTCGGTCAGACCACACAACCTTCATCTTCATCGCATAGTGATAGGTGTTTAGTATTAGTTAAATTGCATATCATTTAGACACTTGCATTAAATCAATGTAAAAATCATTAGACTTGCCCTAATTTGCATATAACTACATATATGGCGATGAGAAATCATAAAAAGTGGAATTTAATACATTCGTGTTGTTTTTCAAGTAAAAAGAAGGAATTTTAGAAATTGGTGCTAAGCCTAAAAGGTTGTAGCTCAGGCAAAAAGATAAACTGAAAAAAGTTGAAATTGAACCTTGTGACTAAACAACAATATTGGTGCTGAGTCACATTTTAAGAAATTTTCACCACAAGAAAACCTCAAACTCTAGATTTAAAGCTAAACATCAAAGAAAAACTTCCATGACAAAAAAATCTCCATTATTGAACACTAAAGTGGTTACCTAGGCTTGAAAGAAAAATCACTCATGAGCAGGAAAGCCTTGTTTTATTTGTTTATTAAACTAATCTTGAATGAATGAGGGTTTGGGTTAAAGGTTTAAAGTCTGGTGTAGGTCTGAACCAAGGAAAAATAAGATATCCTCCACTTAATAAAAAAATGCAATATATACATTATATATATATATATATATATATATATATATAAACTTTTATCTTTTTTAATTTAATTTTATTAATATTTTTACTTTTATTCTGTGCATTATTATTTATTTCAATAAATACAATTATTTATTGTATTATTTTTGTATTTATTGTATTATTTTATAGCCTTTTTAATACATTATAAATCAAAGTAATAAATATTATATTACATAATAAAATAAATTATTTAAATTTATGAAAAATAAATAAAAATTAGATTTGATTTTATCAATCCATTTAAAGAGAATGAGTTGTATAAATGAAAGAAATATAATAATATAATTTTGTATAAAAATATTAAATTTAATACTTATATATTTATATTTAGGAATTACTTTGTTAAAAAAAAAGAAGGTTAAATTGTTTTATAATTTTTTTTCAGATTTTTGTCGATATCGATTTTGCTCATATTATCACGCAATACAAAGTTATGTGTAAACACCGAAATGGTTTTGTAGATTTCATTTTAGTTTTCTTTTTCCGTTTTAGTTAGTTTAACAATTATAACTTGCAATATAAAAATTTAAGGAAAGGAAAGATACTCAAATTTGGTGTGCTAGTTTATCTTACATGTCCATATTCACTTCTTAATTAACTAGCCAAGTTTCATTAAGCAAGCTAATGCTACAAAGCACAAACATGTATTCTTTTTCCACATGACTTTTGACTAAACAAAGTATTCCTTTAACAAGTCACTCCTAACTTAATTGAAGTATTCTTTCAACTCTCAACCACTGCCAACTGATTGTATCTTAGTATTCTTTCAACAATTCACTTATGTCTCATTCATGTATTCTTTCAACAAGTCACTAATGGTTTAACCCCAAGTATTTTTCGGCTTCTAGTCACTCCTAATCTAATCTATTCAAGTATTACTTCAACAAACCTTTTCAGGATCAACTAATTATTCTTTTGCAAGCCACTAATGACTTATGCAAATACATAGTTTGACTGATCAACAAATCACAATTTTAGCTCACTAGAAAGAGTAACATTTTTCGAGTATACAATAGTTAGACTCTCTAAACTAGTTTACTATGAACACAACAATGTTCATTTTTCATCTTTTCTCATAGTCTCTAAAATTTTTAATTTGGCAATTCATTTTCTCACTCTCTCCCTCTCTCTTTATACCGCTTGTGTGAGGAAAAGGACAAGGGTTTAAAAATGTTGTTTAAGTGTCCAGGGTTTATAGATGGTGTTTTATTGTCCCTCCTTATTATGTATGTGTCAAGCTCTCTTTCAATTTCAATTTCAGTTTCAAGCTTTCTTTCAATTTCAATTTCAAGCTCTCTTTCAATTTTTTAATTGATGTTCACTTTGTCTTTTTCTCATGCTACTTAATTCTTTTCCTAAATCTCAATGCTCTCTTTCAATTTTAGAATTTATTTTCACTTCCCTCTTTCTCATGTCTTGGTTCACTTCTTTTCCTAACCCCTAGTGTGTTTTTTATTGCTCTAAACAAATTAAAATTGGTGGTGGAGTGGTGATCAGGGACAAGGGATTTAGACTTTGTTTCATGCTTTTCACATTCGATTGGTTTTATAATCATTGTTGTTATAATTTTTCATTTGTTTCAGGATTTATGTACATTTTGAAAAAAAAAAGACACAACAAGTGAAATTAATGGGTTTTGAAACCTGGAAAGGAAATCTCTAAAAACTAATTCTTAACATCACGTGCATTCCAAACCACCAGAAGTACAAGGGCTTTCAAAATTCGCCAAAACTAACGGGGTTATTAAAACTACAATGAAGTAACCAAGTTTACTCAAACCTTCGATAAGTAATTGGGGGTTGCAAAAATTGCAGCCAAATTTTTTTATTCCAAAATTTAATAAAAACTTTCAATAATTCGTTTATGGCGTTAATTTTATATGGGAAATGATAGACCCAATAACACTTTAACATGAGTTAGAATCCTAGAAACATTAAATATAATTCAGCTAAATACAATTTTTATTACAATAAAATAAATAAGGAAGAAACAAGGAAATGTTGGGTTGATGAAAATAATATGTCTTCAAAAGTCCCACGTTGCCTATGATAAGTTAAGGAGTGAATGTTAGTGACTATATAATAAAACACAGTTTATGCTTATATTTGACTTCTCTTACTCTCTTTTGTAGTTGAGTGTTGTGAGATTTGAGTTTAATTCTTGTTTTGGAGAGATTGAGTATACTTGGGGTCAAAGGGCTTGGAAAGGTAGTCTATGTGTTGTACAAATTTTCATATAGTGTTATTCTCTAGTGATCGTGGTTTTTCTCCGATTTTGGGTTTTCCATGTTATATTATTGTGTTCCATGTTTTTATCTTATTTATCTATTAATATAAGGTGATTCTTGGGGGTAAAAAGGGTAATGTTCTTAATTGAATATGTGTTTTTTTCCCAACAAGTTGTATCAGAGCTATGGTTCGGTAGGATTTTTTCTCAGTATGCTTTGTGGTTGAAACTTAGTTTGATCTTCCACATCAGAAAAGATTAATTCCTTGTTATAGAATCATCATTGTTTGTTGAAGTTGCAATGAGAAATTTGATGAAAGGATCATTGTCAGCGTCATGTTGGCATGGTAAATCTACAACTAGGTTTGTGGCAGTGCAAGGATTGTGAGTCACGTTGATCTATAGTGGAGCTCACGTGTGGTGAAATGCTCCTGGATCTGCAGAGGAGGTCGTTGTTGGTGCTCATGTGGCTCGCTTGCAAATTTGAGCTTGCATGGAGTATGCTTGCAATTCCAATGATGCTTTGTAGTGGACAATGATGCGACAGTGAACAAAATTGTTCTAATGTGCATGGGCTGTGGCGTGATGGTTTGTAGTGTCCTACGGTGGTTGTGCGGAGAAGATGACGATTGGCTATGTGTATTTTAGATATGCTTGAGGAAGATGATGACGTGGTAGATCTTGGTTAGTCAAATATGTGAGTGGAGGATTATGGAATTGACATCTATTGATTGGTCAAATTTGAAAGTAGAGGACCGTGACACGTGGTGACATCTGGTTGGATAGATTGTGAGTTGTAGGATGAATTTTTCTAGTGTTAATTTTATTCATGGGCATTGGCTAATATTTGTGCAAGGTGTGTGGTGATTATACACGAGCATTGGTTAACATTGATGTAGTGTGCATGAAAATTCTTGGGATGGTTTAAGTGGAAATTCTTGGGATGGTTTGATTAAAGTGGAGATTCTCAGGATGAGTTGATTCCAAGTTATACTTTCTATGGTGGAGTATGATTGCTCGTATAGTGTTAGGTTTATATATATATATATATATATATATATATATATATATATATATATATATATATATATATATATATATATATAAATTATTATAAAAAGATTTATATATATCATATGAGGGTTATAGTCATTGAGAGATTATGGTTCTATATATTTGTCATCGGTCTTACATATTTAAGGCATTTGACACCACTTTTACCCAAAACCTTAAGGCAATGGTGTTATGAACCTTTATTCTTATATAGTGTTTAACTTTGTTTATTATATTCAATGTGGGACTTTCGGCTCACACTTGAACTATTCCCAACAATTTCCCCTCAATGGTGAGTCCTTTGTTTTTCTTTTTTATATGGTATATTTTCCCTCAAGTGTATGGTGACCCCTTTTGTTATGGTTATGTAGTGAGTCACTCCGGTGATCCATTTTGTGTTATGGTTATGCGGTTAGTCACTCTGAACTATCGACTCTAATACTACTGATGGGTTATTTTTTTATCATATGGTTTGGTTATAGTTATTGAGAAATTGTGATTCTATATATTTGACATTGGTCTTACACATATAAGCCATTTGACACCACTTTTACCTCAAAATCTTAAGGTAATGGTGTTATGGGTATTTATTCTTATATAGTGTTTAACTTTGTCTATTCTATCAAATGTGAGACTTTTGACTCACACTTGGACTATTACCAACATATAGGCAATGAAGATGTGTTTTTTTTTAATTAGGGTGGAGAATGTTGGTTTGACTCCATGTAGAAATTCTGGAGATGATTTGTTTCCAAGTGATACTCTTTATGGTGGAGTGTGATTACTGGTATAGGCAATGAAGATGTGTTTATTTTAATCCGAGTGGAGAATGTTGGGCTAATGAAAAAAATACGTCTTGAAAAGTACCACATCGCCTAAGATAAGTTAGGGAGTGAGTGTTAGTGACTATATAATAAATTCTAAAGTCTATAGTGTTTCTTGCCTCAATCAAACACACTTTAAGCTTGCATTTGACTTTTCTTACTCTTTTGTAGTATAGTGTTGTGAGGTTTAAGGTTAATTCTTGTTTTGGAGAGTCTGGGTGGACTTGGAGTCAAAAGGCATGGGAAGGTAGTCTATGTGTTATACAAATTTTCACATATTGTTATCTGGTGATCATGATTTTTCTCTTATTTTGGGGTTTCTACGTTGTATTCTTGTGTTCTTGTTTTTATCTTATTTATATGTTAATAAGGTAATTCTTGGAATAAAGACGCTAATATTCTTAGTTGAAGATGCGTTTTTTTCCCAACCGAGTATACAATGATATATAACATTACTAATTTTTTAATAATATTAATTTATTTCAAAAGTTAACATTTACATTTTTTTAAATCAAAATTATTTTATTTTTATTCTACTTCTTGGTTCTTTTATTTCTTTTTCTCAACTACTTAATTTTTCCTTCTATATTTGCTTTATCTGAAAAAACAGACTAAACAAGAAGTGAAATCTATAAAAAGATATAATGTTGAATAAATTGTATATAAAATATGATGCAGAATGTGAGTTGTCAATCTTTCTTAAATTCTTTACACCATTAGCTAGTCTTTAAAAACTATAAACTTTTTATTTATTTATTTTTCATAAATTATTTTGTCTGTGGTTTTTTTTTATTTGTCATAAATTAGTTTCCCAGAGGTATTTTATTTGAAAAAGAAAAGAAAAGAAAGTTTTTTAAAAATTAAAAAGTGCACTATATTAGTTTAACGGATTTTTTTTTTCTTAAATAAACCTTTTTTTTAAATTGTAAACTTGTATCAGTGTCATTTATTATAATAAACTTCTTTATTATTCATGTTAGAATTCGATCATCAGAAGTCGAATTTTCAACATGAAATAGTGCTACCAGTATTGAAAAATCAGCTAAAATTTAGTTTTTGAGGAATCAAATTTTCAAGTGTAAATAGTTTCACTAAAAATCGAAAACACACTCATTAGAAAATCGAATTCTCAAATGTTGAAAATTATCTGAAAATTCAATCAATGGAAACAGAATTAGTTTTCCTTCTTTTTTTTTTTTTTGCAAAAGGAGATAAAAATAATTTAAAAAAATCAACCCAAATTCTACCTTTCAAAAACTGAATTCTAACTAATTTTTCATACCCATGATATTATTTCACGTTGTGAATTCAATTTTCTGAAAACTGAATTTTTAAAATAATTAATTGATAAGTTTATTGGATAAATAATGTTGCTACAAGAATATTCTATTTTGAAATGAATTTATTGGGGAAAAGTAATCTAGTTTAAGTAGCATTTGTTTTGGTGAATAGGAGTTGATTAGAGAAATGGTTGAAATTGTTAGGTAAAGTTGAGATGCGACTTTAACTAAGAAGATTTGGTGTCGTCAATCACGCCTTCACTATGGTCTCATATTCAACCAAAAGAAGTTTCCTCTTGGAAAGTAAACGAACCTTTATTGTTCATCATGCATTGTTTCAACTTAGGTATAATTGCGTGTCAACTTTAATTAAGTAAATGTTATCACCTAAATGTGTACTTTGTTTGAATAATCAATAGGAAAAAAATAACATTTTCTTACAAAGGGTTGAATTACTTTAGAAATAAGTTTTGGTAGGTACTATCCTAGCATCGAATAGAAAAATTCTTTAACACTCAGGTAATTTGGATAACTTAAAGATATGAAAAATAAATTATTATTTTTAATATAATTTATTTCATATATTAAAAGTGACATCTTCCTAATTCAAACCATGCAGGTACAAACAAATGATGAAGGATTTGTTCATGGCTTTGTGCAAATAAAACGAGTCACAGGAAATTGGGTTTTCTTTGCTGTCGGGTTGCATCGTCTTCCTTAATTAAAGTTAAATTATATTTTTAGTTTATTTATTTATTTTTGTTAGATTTAATTTAAATAATAATATTAATATTAATAATAATAATAACAATAATAATAATAATTATTATTATTATTGTAATTACTCAACTTAATAGATGGTGCTAAATAATGTGGTCTAATAAGGCCTAATTACCCAGCTTATCAAAGATCTTAATTCTCTTATTGACTTGAGTGTCAGAAAGTCTTTTGTAGTGAATCTTCCCATTTGGAGCAACAAGGGATTTGATTCCAATCATCATGAGCATTCAAGTTTCCACTTGGATTTTGCCACCTATACAAAGGTCCAGGCTCCCAATTATGGTAAGAACATTTGGTGCCCACCATGGGACCCAGGTAAAACATTTTCATGCCTCCACAATTTATATTATCTCTACGTGAAACCATAAAAATTCGAAATCGTCTCATTCATACTACCATGAGCGTTTATGGTAAAAATTTTACAATTTCCTTAAAGAAAATGTTATCTTGGCATTCCTCTTCTCCACATGTGATTATGATATAATAGTTTATTGAACATTGGTGGAAAAATAATTTTTCCTTGTACTTTAACAACATCTATCATAAATGCTACAAATAAAAGTGAGTCCAGGTAAAACTTTATCCTATCTCCACATTTTATATGTTCTTCACTCGTAGCCATGATCATTTTGGTGTTCAAAACTCATATAACAATATATTAGCATTTAAATTATAATTTTGGACACGTTGTGATGATGTTGCTTTTAAGATTATTTGGTTTCTTATTAGAAGAGGGCCAAAGGCTTTTAATCTACATAGAAACATCACTTATTTTATTAATATCTTTCACAAGCCCTTAGAAATTAAGGAGTCTAAGAAATGCCTTATTACGAAAAAAAAGAGAGAATGCAATATGATAGAACTTTATGCAACACATGCCACAGTAACACGTGCAATGCAACCACTTTCCACATTTTGTTATTTTGCTTTCATATGTTATCATTGATGTGGAAGAATTTTATGGTTAAATTAGTTGCCTTTTTTAAATAAATTGCTTTTTGTTATGTAAAAGCACAAATACTATTTTATATGGGTTTTTTGTTGTAGGATTTGGCCCCCGAGGACAAATCCCGACTTGCATATTTTCCAAACAGTGGAAGGGTTACCAAGCTTAATAATGCCACATATGTTGCATCGCATTATGTCTAGCAGAATGGATCATTGCAAGGGTCTCGGGTTACATCAAACTGTGACCAAGGAGGAAATTAAAATCGCTTTCAAGAAACTACTATTTCAATTCTATCTGGAAAAACAACCCCTCAAAACTTACAACATGTGTACAGAGATTGCTTCGTGCATGTTTCGAAATCTGGGACCATCAGGTCATCCTTCAAAACTCCTTGTGATCGCCACACCTACTAGCAATTCCAAGATTAATTGTGCAACAACTCTATATCTAGTGATGAAATACAAGCCTACAAAATCGCAACCGATGATTTGAGTGTTGTAAAATTCATAGCGAAGAACATTAGGTTCGAGAACGTGTAAAAAAGCATCAAACTATGGCTTACACAAACTCAGATGGAAAGTCATTCGAGAACTATCTTAAAGGAACAATCTTAGATGGAAAGTCAATCGAGAACTATCTCAAAGGCACAAGCTCGGATGGAAAGTCATTTGAGAACTATCTCAAAGGCACAAACTCAAATGGAAAGTCATTCGAAAACCATCTAAAAGTCACAAGCTCGAATGGAAAGTCTTTTCCTTTGCTTCCCCCTCCCTTGGACTTTTGAAGGTGATGTCTTCTTGCGAGTAGTTATTTAAGGGGGGTGAATTATCAGTCCTTTCATAGTCAAAGTTGATGTCCTTTATCCCTACTTGTCAGTCATCAATATTTTGTTCCTCGTGCTTTAAAAAACATTTTTTGTGCCCATTTTCTCAGCATGATGTGTCATCCCTCCTACAAGAAAATAAACCTATTTAGATTGGCCAAAATTTACTTCATAATCAACTTCAAATAATATACTCACCAATCATGTCACTAGGGGTCGGGGAGACAAGTATATCTTATTAAGTTCTCTAGTAAGCAAACGACATGGAAATTGCTCCACAATACCTAATATCTTTTTATCCTCATCGGTCATGTTATCCTTCAACCAATCCTAATACCTAGTTGGGTTACTTGTCCAATATAAAGGGAACTTAGGGTTGTCATTCTTTTCATAAAGGTTTAATTATGCCTTTGGTCCTTATTTTCGTAGCAAAATCTCAATTTGGTCCCTCTATTTTTTTATCTCAATTTGGTCCCTTCCGTTAGTGGTACAGTAACACCGTTAAAGGAGGTGTCACGTGTCAGTTCTTGGATTTTTTAACTTTTTTATTATTATTATTTTTTATTTTTTTGAATTTTTTTTAAAAAAATAAAAAAATTTGCCACGTGTCAAGTTGTTGTCGTGCCACATGACAATAATAGAGTGATGTGGCAGTGACAAGGCCATGTGTCACTTATATGCTAGGTGTCATTTTCACATTCTCAATTTAGTCCATTTATTTTAATTTTTGTTTCAATTTAGTCTCAATTTTTGTAAAAAATGAGCAATTTTGTCGCTCTCCAAATTGAAATCAAATTTAATTTTTATATAAATGTACGCAAATATTTCTATCAAAATTGATATTTAAAGTAAATATTTTTAACAAAATTAAGTTTATTTAATTTATATTTTACATTGAATTTTATTTAAAATTGTTTTAAAATTGTTAATAGAAAAAAAAAATTCATAAATTATATTGATAGTTTATTACATCGTATTTTAATATTGTTTTTTTATTTGAATTTATATTTCAAATAATTGTATATTTTTAAAATGTCTAAAGTTCAATAATTTCTATACAAATATTTAAATTGGTGTAAAAATAAGAATTATAAAAATTGTAAAAATAATTTTAACTATTTGATGTAACAATCAAAAACATATAAATTTAAAATTTGAAATACAAATTTAAATAAACTTAGTTATGTTATAAATATATAAGAAAAATTCAATTTGAATAAAAATATAAAATTTAATAAAAATATTTGTATAACATTTATATCAAAATTAATTTTTGTTTCAATTTAGAGAGGGACGAACTTGCACTATTTTTACAAAAATTGGGACCAAATTGGGACAAAAATTAAAATATAAGGACCAAATTGAGAATGAGGAGATGACATCTAGCATAATACTAACACGTGGCATTATCACTGCCACACCACTCCTTCACTACTACGTGGCACGATGACAACTTGACATGTGGCAAACTTGTTATCTTTTAAAAAAAATCAAATAAAAAAATCAAAAGAAATTAACAAAAATCAAAAAAATAAAAAATCCAGGAACTGACACGTGGCACCTCATTTAATGTTGTTACTGTACTACTAACGAAAATAACTAAATTGAGATCAAATTTCCCAAAACAGGGACCAAATTGAGATAAAAATAAATAGAGGGACGAAATTGAGATTTCGTTATGAAAATAGTGACCAAAGACATAATTAAACCTTTCATAAAAATGAGAACACCCCTTCTTAGTCACCACTACCCTAAAGAAATTGTTCTTAAACTTTTTGAAAGATTGGTAATAAGAACCTAATAGACTTGTCTTCGTCTGACTAACTAGGGAAAACTAGGTAACTAGATGTTGAGGATGGGTATTATAGAAGTATTAAAAAGTTAAGGTGTATGATCTAATCCTAAAGATTTACAAATAGGTTAGAATGCATGAAGGCAACCTCAATTGTTTGAATGCAGTTGGGTAGGTGCCACGTTCAAAATTTGTAGCACACCCACTTAGACTCTGCCACCTCATTGGCCGACTCTTCCTTTGTTTCTCTAAACACCTCCCTACTTATAGGGAAAACCCTCGGAAGGACCACATGATGACTTGTTATTGCTCAATTATGGATTATCCCTAACAAATAAATTGAAAATACTAGAAGACATATGTGATGCTAGTCGCTATTACACCACCAAGAATTCTTGAAACAAATATTGGTGATAGAAGCAAAAATGCTATAGCTGATCAAATGAGACAAATGCATCACCTATTTATAGATTTTCTTCCTCACTCTTCATCTCCTACCTCTTCAATCTTAATCATTGCATCCTTTTAGATCCAATGGCCAGGGGTCACAATTGTTGGATTCTTTTAGAAACATGTGATGTGTCTTGTATGTGTTTATGTTCATGAAATAACATGAAACATGTGATAGCTTGTTGGTTGTGCATATACTTGGTAATTGGTTGGTTGAGAGTTCAAACATTGGTTAGCACTAAATAGTTCTTATTTTCATGTGGTATTATTTTTGCTAAGGTATGGAGAACTTAGAAAACCTTAGCTGATTTCAGGGAAGCCAGAGAGGTAGAAACAATGCAATTACATGGACATAAACTTCCAAGTAATGACATTTTATGACCATTAATCCTTATCTTTGTTTTTTTTATTATTTTTATTATTTTTAGGGCTGAAATAGTAGAGAAAGGGGTGAACTAGTGAGAGGAAAGAGTAGAAAATTTGTGTGGTTGAGTAGGGAGAGTTGTGTGAGCATAAGGTCTGATCTAAGGAGAGGATAGAGGGTTGTTTTGGTGGTAGAGGCAAGGTTGAATGAAAGTCATGCAAAGAGGAACACTAAGAGTGCTTTTGGTACCGGGAAATCTAGGTAAGGGAAGTTGTACCTTATGTTTTCATTTAATTTACTTGTTTCATGGTATGTTGGAGCTTGATTGCATGATTCTTTTTCATTTCACACTATTTCTCAAAGTTTCTGAGTTTCTGCTCAGAAATTGCCGATAATGAAGGCTCGTCAGGCGACTCACGTTGATTAAACCCAATTTCTAGGTTCTACCAAGAACCTTTTGGCGGCAATGAATGTCTGCCATGCAACACACATTGATTAAACCCAATTTCTAGGTTCTGTCAAGAACCTCCTGGCTAATGGTATCTACTTTGTTGGATTATGTGGAAAATTTTGAATGTCACTATGGTGACTGAAATTGAATAAATTGTATTATGAGTTATTATTAGGGTTCATAAGGGATTGAGGATGACTTAAATTGTGTGAAAATGTGTGATATTATATGAAATTTAGTTAAATTGACTATGTGTTGAGTTTGGAAGCATGTTGGACTGCTTAGTATGTGAAATGGGATGGAGGGAAATGATCTTTGGGGTTTTGGGGCTCGTGCAGGTGCAAGAAAAATCTTGGATATGCCTAGGATTTTATGCACTGCCTAGAGGTACTTGACCTGTCGCCATGCGACAATCCAATGCAAATGTGAGCTTTGAATTTTGACTATGTTGGCTGCGAGTGGGGTTTCTTGTGGGGTTTTCTGGACTTATGTTTGTGATAGTGGTATAATTTGAACAGTGGATATTTGTGAATGGTCTAATGCATGGAATAAAATGATATGTTTATACTATTCTTGATTGGACATGAAATATTGGAATAGAGAAATTAATAGGTTCTATTCGAGTAAAATGGAAGTTGTATGAGTGGCAGTTAGTATCCCATCGCTGTCTTTGGAAAATTCTTTATGTGCAATGTGTATTGTTTGTATAAACCAAGTATGGCATGGTTTAAATTGGTGGATAATTGGGAAAACGACTATGATTGATTCATAGGATATGTGAAGTGCTACATTATGTCACCTTGGTGTATAGAATTTGGTTATTAAGTCGTCTTAGGGTTTCAGTTTTATAATTGCTAAAAGCATGCATTATTCTAAGTTGAATTTGAATGTTGCCATGACTTTAAATTGTGGAGTATATATGAATTTATAAAGGGATGGATGTATATGAGGTATGATTGTGTAAATCTATGACATGTTGGATGATATTAACGTGTAATGGGTAATTGTTGAGTGTTGTGATGATTGGAGTGTGATTGATGTGGTTTTGTAGTATCTAAACTAGTGTAATTCCTAGTACTGGTATAACACCTAACGGTGTGGATTGGACCGCCAAGTGATAGCTATCAATAAGGGTCAGCATATGGTGCCGAACGGTGGGTTAATACCGCCAGGTGGTCTACACTGCAATTTCGCCTGGCATGGCGGTGCTAAGGCTACGCTAGGTGATAATGTAATGGCAAGGTGCATTTGTGGTGTGTTTTGCATGGGTTGTTGTCAGGGCTTTGGTATGGGATATGCTCGAATGAATTGCGAGCGGGGAGGTTCATAATGGAGTTGGAAATGCGTGATTAATACGGACGAGAAGGTTTGTATTGGATGTACTCTTGTGTGGGGATACGAGCAGAGAGGTTCGTATGTTCTGTGCTCACACTTGAGGCTATTATGAGTGGAGGGTTCATAACAGGTGGTATTCACGAGTGTTGAACTATGAGCGGGGAGGTTTGTAGAGTCGGATTACGAGCGATGAGGTTCGTAAAGTTGGACCATGAGCGAGCAGGTTCGTAAAGTTGGATCACGAGCGGGCAGGTTCGTGGAAGCATATGAAATCCCTAAGACCATGAGTGAGAATGTGCTAATTTCATATAGGTTATGAGACTGGGGTTGTCTATGTACCTTCTAGTGTAAAGGTCTTGACAAAATGATAAACTGTCTAAATTATTTTGGGTGACAGTTTATACTTTTATTTATGCATGCTTATTTGTTTCAAGCTCACCCTTTTTATTTGTGTTTGACGATGATCGTGTGACTTGACATACATGAGCATATGTGATTCCAGGTGAGGATGACGATGGATAGGGACAGAGTGAGTGATAGTTGTTGGGCTTTATTTAAGGAACTTGTTTTGAATAAACTTTGTAATTTTTCTTTTAAGTTGTTTTCTTAGATTTCGAGCTTGTAATAAGTTGTCATGAAATATATTTCTTAATTACCACCATTGAGGATTTTGAATTTCCCGCATTTTTGGGAATAATATTATTATTTGAATTTATTTTAAATTATAATTTGTTTTATTAAATAAATATCCACCTAAGATATTACAAACCAAACGAAGACTAACATCAAGACAATTAGACTGAAGGTCGAAGGTTAACACTATGACGACATTCTATAAGAATTCAGCATTTGACATGTTAAGTATGGGGGGCTAGTTTATTGTACATGACCGAATACACCTTGCCCATGTCAGTATATACCTTATGTTTGTTCAAATACATCTTGGCCATTTGAACCAGCATGTATTTGGCCCAAATGTATATAGCCAAACCGCTGATATTGGAAAATCACGATTAAGTTAAAGAAGAAAATGTTAAAGAAAAGTTAACTAGGTAATTATGACACGTGACCTAGGCCCATCCACATAAGGACCCATAAATAATAGTATAAATAACACATTCTACGAGGTACATCTCATTAATTATTGTTATTATCTTCTAACGCACTTGGCTGACTTGAGGGTCGAAGTATCTTCTGAAGACATAACCCTTATTCGACTTGGAGAGGACGAGTACCCTTGAGAGGATGAGTACCCCTGAGGTTAGAGCTTGGAGTTGAAGTCTTTGCATAATATATTTGGCTTTGTAAGAACAATTTTAAATTACCAAGGTACATCTAACTTATTAGGTAGTACAACATTTATCATTTTTACTCTTCTCTATAGTTATTTGATCTTTATCCATTTGTTATTTGATACTCTTATTTGATATTTATAATTAGGCTTAATTATCTATGGAATTAAGACCACGTGGGGACCAAACGAGTAATTAATCTTTATGATTATAATTTCTTTCTTAATACTTGATATTATAGAAAAAAAATTTATATTGAATATTTGATAATATTATTATATTTTTATTATGATTTTTATTTTTTTATAAAAATACTATTTAGTTAATATTTTGAATAGGATAATGACGGGTACAAGTATACCCATTTAAATGAGATAAATGAGACAAAAATTTAATATTTCTTGTGTATAGAAATGGAAATGTAAATAAATTTTTACAAATATAGGAATGTGATAGTTCTTGGTGCATGAACTACAATAGAAGTAATTTTAATCTTCTAAAAAGACCCGACTGACAACCTTTCAAACATGATTACTTCATATAATTATGGGTAAAATTGGGCTTATGTATTGTTGTAAGACATGGTTAAGCCTCACCTCAAAATAATAAATTAATAGTTGGTTATGTTCCATGTTGGGTTCGCTACGCACAAAATTTTAACCCGATGCTTAAGGGCCGGGATTTCAAATACAAACCGAAATGTCAAAATCCCGAATGGGTAGCTAGGAGCCCAAGCACACACTACTAACTAATTGCTTTCTGCACTTCGGCAGCTGCTTTCCGCACTTCGTACTTCCATGGAATACAGTGAAAGACAAAAAATATTTCTTTATTAAAATATAAAAATTAAGAATAACAAAATGGTTCCTCACCTTTAACAATTTATACTTTTATTAATGAAAATACTATGTGTTAATTTTTTTATAATAATAAAAATATAATAAAATTATTGTTGTTATTATTATGATTATTAAATTAAATATAAATAATTTTTAAAATTTTATTGTAAAATATTTTTATTTATTTTGTAGTTATTTTAATAATTAAAAAAGTTGTTAACTTTAAAAAAATGGTTAACAAATGTGGATGAAAAATATTTTTATTTAAAGAATTAAATTTAAAGAGTAAAATTGATAAAAAATATTTTAAATTAACCAAAATTATTTAAAAAATAAAATTAGAAAACAAATATAGATAAAAAAGAGAATTTATTTATATATAGGTATAGATTATATTATTTATAGAATATAAATATATAATAATATTTTTACTTAAATTATTAATAATTATAAATTAAGTTTAATTATTAATTATACTATACAAAGATAAAATTTATTTTGATTTATATGATTAGAAAATAATGTTAATTATTTAAAAACTCTTTTTTCGATGAAATGTGCTTCTCAAAATACATAAATATAAATACATTTTAAAAATATAAAAAAAAAACAGACTAGCCAAAACACGCTAAATTTCAACCTCTTTAACTATTGGGTGAGCACATTTCAGAATAAAAAAATTACTTATAAATTATAAAATATGTTATATATAATTTTTTTTTCAAATTGTACCATCATGTTAACAATTTGGGTTATATATATATATATATATATATAATAAATAATATATATGATAGATAATTAAATATATTAGGATTGTTTATCTTATTAGTCAATTTATTAAAGTGATATGATTAATTATATATATGGATAAGAGTATATATACATTTATCATGAAAATATTAATTATGTAAATATCCATGATATTCTAATTTGATGAATGAGACAAATTAGGAATATCATCTTTAGAAAATAGTAATCGAGGTTACATATAGGGGTTCCCCATCTGAGAGCACGTTAAAAAAAATTATTATGTTCCTTTCTCTTCCTCCCCATTAGAAGAGGAAATCTAGAGAGAAACTTAGGATGCTGGAAGATCAGATACAACTAATATCGTTCGCAATAATGGTCAATCCAGATATGTTTATGCTTTCGGTTCTTTAGGGTGTGAGAATTATTTAATTAACATAGGTTTATTACTCTTTATCTTAAACGACCATTGGTTTTAATTGCATTTTGGGAGATGATACATTGACTAAGTTTTTTTTTTTTTGACAAACTTTGTCCAATAACCATATTTGATAAAAAAACCCTAAAATTTTATTATTTTATTATCTTAACTTCCATTAAAAAATAAAAAATTTACTCTATTCGATAACTTTCTCAACTTTGTCAATCAAATCTTTGTCAAAAAATTATTTTCCATTTCATGAACCCTAATTATGTGTTATTGGTGCATTCTAATTAAAAATTTATGAACCCTAATTTGGATTAAATCCCAATTTCAGGACTGCAAAACCTTAATAATAGGAATCCAGCTTTCCTTTTCATTCTCGTTCTCCCATTCATGGCACCATGGTGGTTTGAGAGGCGAGGCTCCTTCCTCCTCTAACAAGGCGAGTTTGCTACTAGGTGGTTCGTTGTTCTGTCATAGTTTCAGGTACAGTGGAGGCACGGTTCCTTCTTCCCAAGGGGGTTTATTGTTGCAACGGTGATGGGGGCGTGTTAGGTAGTTTAAAGCTTTTACCGTTTTAAATAAATCTCCTATTTTATAGGGAGAAAGAGTCTTTTTTAGTTGCAGGGTTTTCTCCTAGATTGGTTCCATTTTCATTATATTAGTAACTACATTATGCAACAGTTTGTAACTGCATAATGTAGCAGTTCAGTCTTGTACAAGGCTTATATAAGCCTCGTGATGTCCTTCAATAAAATACATTCTCTCATATTAAATTATTTGCATAAACATACTTGATCTCTACAATTGGTATCAGAGCTCCGTAAGGGGCTTGATACAGAGTGTGCACGAGTGAAAATAGTGTGAGGAAGTATGCAAATTTAGAGTGAGTACAAAGAAGAGTGGTTATAGAGAATGTATGAAAAGTTTGTGCAACCAGCCATCCCAAGGTTTGATGGCCACTATGATTTCTGGGCCATGACGATGGAAAAATTTCTACGAAGCAAAGAATTATGGCCCCTCGTACAGGAGGGGATTCCAAAGCTTGGAGTCACGCCGACAGAAGCACAACGGAAGCACAACGGAAGAGCGTGTCAGAGGCAAGCCTTAAAGATCTGAAGGTGAAGAACTACTTGTTTCAAGCTATTGATAGGGAAATTCTTGAAACCATATTGGACAAGAGCACGTCATAGGCCATATGACAGTCCATGCAACAAAAAATCAAGGATCCACAAGAGTCAAGCGCGCTTAGCTTCAAGTGTTGCGTTGTGAATTCGAGTTGCTAGGAATGAAAGAGGGTGAGAAAGTGGACGCCTATTTAGGACGTACGCTCAACATTGTTAATAAGATGAAATCCAATGGTGAAGTTATAAACACAAGTATGGTGGTTAGCAAAATTCTCAGGTCATTAACTCTGAAGTTTAACTACATTGTATGTTTAATTGAGGAGTCCAATGATTTGAGTATCCTCAGTCTTGATGAACTTCATGGCAGCCTACTTGTTCATGAGCAAAGGATGCAAGAATGTCAACCCGATGAGCAGATGCTGAAAGTCGTTCATGAGGATAGATCAACAGCTGGTCAAAGCCGCAATAGGAGTGGTCATGGACGTGGAAGATACACACCGAATAAAGCACTCATTGAGTGCTTTCATTGCCACAAATTAGGGCACTTTCAATATGAATGCCCTGAATTAGGGAAAAGGACCCATTACGCATCATTTAAAGAAGCAGCGGAGGCGGAGGAAGAACTCTTGCTAGTTGCATATGAGGAAACACAAACTATACAAAAGGAGGATTGGTTCCTAGACTCCGGTTGTAGTAATCACATGACAAGAAATAAGTTGTGGTCACAGAAGTCCAAGAAGAAGGACAACTACAAGAGAAAGGTTTGTCTATCCTAATTCAAAACGACATGTGCAAAATTTTCCATCCTGAGCGAGGTCTTATCATACAGACCAAAATGAAGCCTAACTGAATGTTCTATCTATCGGCTTCACGACACTCCCGCTGTCTTCAAACTGAAGAAATTTCAAAAACAGAAACGCATTTATGGCATCAACGATTTGGCTATCTTAATTTCAAGGGTCTCGGCACGCTTGCAAGTTAGCAAATGGTGATAGGACTACCACTACTGAAACCCCCCAACCAAATATGTACTACTTGTTTGGTATGTAAACAACACAGAGATACCTTACCAAAGCATAGCACTTGGCGAGCCTCTACAAAACTACAATTGATTCACGCTGATATTTGTGGTCCCATCTCACCATCCTTTCATAGTAACAAAAGGTATATTCTAAGCTTTATTGACGATTATTCACGTAAAGCTTGGGTTTATTTCTTACATGAGAAATCCAAAGCACTTAGCGTTTTCAAAAGCTTCAAAGCTTGCGTTAAGAAGGAAGTTGATGCCTCAATCACTTGCCTTAAAACTGATAAGGGTGAAAAGTTCACCTCCAAGGAGTTTGTCGATTTCTGCACTCAACAAGGTATATCCAGACAATTGACCGCTGCTTACACTCCATAACAGAATGTAATTGCTGAACCAAAAAACCACTCCATCATGAATGTCTTCCGTGCAATTTTACATGAAAAATAGGTTCCCAAACCTTTTTGGCCTGAAGCAGTACAATGGTGTGTGTATGTTCAAAATAGAAGCCCTACATCAGCTATAGATGGTCAAACGCCAGAAGAGAAATGGAGTGGATCAAAACCATGCGTTGATTATTTTCGCACATTTGAATGTATTACACATGCTCACATTCTAGATTAGAATAGAAGAAAGCTAGATGATAAAACTCAAAAGTGTGTTTTCTTAGGGGTAAGTGATGAATCTAAAGCCTATAAATTGTTTAATCCTATTACAAAGAAGATTATTGTAAGTAGGGATGTTGTATTTGAATAAGAGAAAAGTTGGAATTGGCAAGATGAATCTGAGACAAATAAGTCAGATGTTCTTGATTGGGAAGACAAAACAAGTGGAGAAGATGAAAATTCTAAAGGTGAGCATGGAGTGACAACCAACAATGATGCATATCAAAGCACATCAGAACTAGTCTCCGAACACCATGAATCTCTAGTTGAAGGGAGGACAACTAGGATCCGAAGACCACCTACGTGGATGACTGACTATGAAACAAATATGTTAGTGGAAGAAGATGATGGATTGCTAGCAATAATGGTGGAGCGCCAAAGGTGCGTGAAGAACTCCATGGGCAGCGAAACTTGGATGAAGGGATGGAGGCAAGTTTTGAAGGCACTTACAAGCTATGGAAAGTGAAGGAGGTGATAGGATTTCCTAAGCTATGCTAGCCTAAGGAAGGTGGCTAGAGGTAGAGAGAGGAAATCTCTAGAAAGAGTGACTCTCAAAGGCAATAGAGGAAGAAGTGCTCTTAACTCAATTAACATCTATTGCATAAAATTTCAAGAGTGATACAAATGAGTGAATTTTTGGCTTTTATATGAAGCCATTAACGCATGAAAAAGGAGGGCCATTGGATGGAGTGGGCCTTGATCTTGGACGTTGATGAAAGCTTGGAGAAGGAGGCAAGGTCACGCCCCTTTGATCTTGGCTTGAAGAACAAGAAGGATTCTTAACCTTTATATATGATGACCAACCTTAGTCAAACCATGAAGCAAAGGAGCCTCCTTGCCTTGCCTTGATATTCTCGGCCATGTATGAAGAGAAATGGGCCGAGCCCAATTTGAACCCCATCTTATGTATTATTGGAATGCAAGGCCTAACATTGGCCCACTTTAAATCTACACTATTGGATTTACATGCACTTCTTCAAGTCTTTGTGATTTCTTTGGCCCATGTAAATAATGTGAAAAGCCCATTGAATTTGTGATCATCTAATGGGAGGCCCTTTTGAATCTTCTTCATCATTGATCTTGTAATTAGGCCTTTAAGTGAGCTTACATTTGAAATAAGGCTTGAAGGTGCATTTGGGCTTGTTGGGGTCACATCAAATGATATTGATCGAATCTGCAGATCCCCACTCTTTCAAAGAGGCATGGTCAAGTCAACATTGGAGAGAAGCAATTGGGGCTGAAATGAAGCCCATTAAGAAGAATAATACATGGCAGCTTGTAGATCCACCAGCAGGGGTTACGCCCATTGGCATTAAAGGGGTTTTCAAGACCAAATTCAATGAAAATGGTCATGTAGAGAAGTACAAAGCCAAATTGGTGGCCAAAGGTTATGCTTAAAGGTATGGAATAGACTATACCGAGGTGTTTGCACCGGTTGCTAGACTTGATACAATGAGGTTATTGTTAGCATTAACTGCTCAGAGTGCATGAGATGTATTTCAACTTGATGTAAAGAGTGCATTTTTGCATGGTGACCTTCAAGAAGAGGTATATGTTCAACAACCGGCATGTTTCATCCAGAAAGGCAGAAAGACTCAAGTTTACCGACTTCAAAAAGCTCTATATCGGCTCAAGCAGGCCCCACGAGCTTGGTACAACAAAATTGAAGCCTATTTTACCAAAGAATGGTTTAACCGTTGTTCTAGTGAACACACTTTGTTCACCAAAAATTTTCAGGGTAATATTTTAATAGTCAGTCTTTATGTTGATGATTTGCTTTTTACTGGAAATAGTAAATACAGGTGTGAAGACTTTAAAAACTCAATGAAGATGGAATTTGATATGACTGATCTTGGCAAAATGAGATACGTTCTTAGAATAGAAGTTGTATGGAGTAAGTCTAATTAGTAGATACATGGCAAATCCAAAGGAATCACATTGGGCCGTAACAAAAAGAATCTTAAGATATCTCAAAGGCACTATTGAGTATGGCATCTTCTACCAACAAGGAAGAAAGGCCGGTCTTATAGCTTACAGTGACATCAATTATGCAGGAGACTTAGATGATAGAAGAAACACCTCTGGTTTAATTTTCTTAATAGGCACTAGAGCTGTCTCTTGGGCCTCAAAGAAACAATCGGTCGTGAGCCTATCTATAACTGAGGTGTAGTACATTGCTGCAACATTTTGTGCGTGTCAGTGTATTTAGCTTCGTAGAATTTTGGAACACCTTGGATCAGAAGAAAAAAAGGCAACACAAATTCTATGTGATAACAGCTCTACTATTCAATTGTCCAGGAATCCTGTCTTCCATGGAAGAAGTAAACATATTGCAGTGCGGTTTCATTTTCTTAGAGAGTTAGTTAAAGATCAAGTTGTGTGTCTTAATTATTGTTGCTTTGAAGAACAACTAGCTGATATAATGACCAAAGTATTGAAACTTGAGCAGTTTGAAAGATTGCATCGCATGCTTGGAGTTGTGGAAATCAGTGAAATAAGCTAAATGCAGCACTACATAAATCTTAAGGGAGGGAATGTTAAGTAGTTTAAAGCTTTTAGCGTTTTAAATAAATCTCCTATTTTACAGGGAGAAAGAGTCTTTTTTTAGTTGCAGGATTTTCTCCTAGGTTGGTGCCATTTTCATTATATTAGTAACTACATTATGTAGCAGTTCAGTCTTGTACAAAGGCTTATATAAGCCTCGTGATGTCTTTCAATAAAACACATTCTCTCATATTAAATTATTTGCATTAACATATTTGATCTCTACAGGGCGTATGGTTCTGGTTCTAGTTCGAGAGACAATGCAACAATGGCATGGTTGACGGCGTTCGCAACGTTAGTCTAGTGGCGGTGGAAGTGCGATTCTATCTTCTTCCCAGGTGGGTCTGCTGCCGCGATGACGATAGGGGCGTCTGGTTCTGGTTTCGTCACAACAGAGGTGGCTCCCGATGGTTTTGTAGCGGAGGTGGCTTACAACGACATTGATCTATCACGGAGGTGACTACCATGGGGCTTTTGCTCTCACGTTTGGGATCGATTTTCCGCAGTGGTGGTAGGTATGGTTCGTATTCATGGTGTGTTTGCTGTGATGGTGGAGATCGGTGGTGGTGGTGGTGCTTTCTAATGGTAGTGGGAGGCACACTGCACCTTTCTACTTCCTCAACAGAGGCGTCATGACAGTGGCAGCGGTGGCTCACGCAGAGTTCAAGTTTTACGGTTGTGTTCGCGTCTCCGAAGGTGGTGGTGTTGGTTGTCCGAACTGGTTTTGGGTCCTCTAATATGTTTGTTTTGGTTCCGCGATGGTTCTGTTGCAATCGGTCATGAACATTTTTGGTGAGTGATGGCACTCATTGTTGCATTGGCTCCCGATTACAGATTGCTAGTTCACGTCATGGTGGTTTGAAATCATGGGACTCGCGGCGATGGTTTCTCATCGCGTTTGCAGAGACTGCACCTATCGGGTTGCCTGCAGTAATGGTTGCATCAGAGACGTGACAATGCTTTGATTAAAGCACAAGTTGATTCTGGCTAAGGCTATGTATGGAGAAAAATAATGGTAATTTTTCAAGCTTAGAGATATGGTGTACCAAATTGGCTCATGGCCAAACATAATTACGGGTTCTGGTATTGAAAATTGAAGGCCTTGATGATGATGCAGAAACACATTTTACATTCCAATTGGGATTAAAGTGGTATTCACATGCCAATTTACTGTTACGCCAAGCTCTTGTTACGTGTTTTTTTGGATATATATCCCAAGTAATTTATAATAGAAAGTTATAATTTAATTTGGTTTTGATATATAAACAATTATTTACGTGATTTGTTACGTAAATGGAATTTCAATTCCAATTAATATTTAATTGGAAATAAAAGTATTGGTTTATATATATATATATATATATATATATATATATTGTTTTTTTTTAGCATTTTCTTTATGAGCAAATTGAATCAAAATGTCGTCAAAGTGACATCTCTTGAGGAGATAATTTATAAAATATGTTAAATGTTCATGTATATTCATGTGAGTACTAGTCGGTCTAAAAGAAGATTAATATTCGGTCGAATTGCATACACACATGTGATAATTATAAGGTTTGACTCTATCGATGATAAATCAATCAAAAGATGGGTTTGTTGTTCGACATGCATTATTATCAATGTTTGATCATTACAACAAGATATCCCTAACAGTTAATATTACTATCCAAAGACTTGATATTAATGGCGCATTAGGTGTCTTAGGACGAGTTAAACCATTATTTGAATTTATTTATTATTTTAGGATGTGAGCTTAGTGATATTTCCCTTATTCTAAATTCGGCTACAATAGCTTTTATATCTGCCAACCCAAATCCAGTTCTGATTCTTAATGGAACAAGTTTTAAGAACTTGAGTGAGAACATGTAAATTGTTCTTGGCTGCAATATTGACCTTACACTAAGGATTGAGAAATTCAATTCTTCTGCAAACTCTGGTATCTCTGAAGAGATAAAAGGATATGAGATAGTTAGTGGTAGTCAATAGATCCCTTTCCACATTGCTTAAGGTTTTGCTTAAGGGGAATCATAAATCTTGGGATGAGTATCTTCCCCACATTGAATTTGCTTACAATAGAGTGGTCCATAACACCACCAAACTCGCCCTTTGAGGTAGTTTATGGTTTTAATCCTCTCACACCATTGGACTTATTACCTTTTCAACTTCTTTTGATTTTGTTCATAAAGAAGGGGTGGTTTCTAAGTCCAAGTTCATAAAATATTTTCATGAGAAGGTTAAAAACCAAATTCAAGCCCAAGTTGAAAAGATTGCTCATTTTAAAAACAAGGGCAAGAGAGTTCGGTCTTTTAATGAAGGAGACCTAGTTTGGTTGCACTTAAGGAAGGAAAGATTTCCTAACCTAAGAAAATCCAAACTTAGTCCCCGAGGTGATGGTCCATTCCAATTCATCAAGAAGATCAATAATAATTCTTATCAATTGGATCTTCCTGCGGAATATGGTGTGCATCCTACTTTCAATATTACTGACTTGGTTCCTTTTGTAGGTACTTTTGATGAAGAGGATGACCACCAAGATTTGAGGGCAAATCCTCTTCAAGGGGGAGGGGATGATATGACCCCAACAAGCCCAAGCTCAAGTGCATCAACAAGCCCAAGCCTACATCAAGGCCCAATCACTAGAAGCATGATGAAGAAGATTCACATGGGGCTCTGACAAGATGATCAAGTTAATCATGAGCTTTTTACATTATTCACACGGGCTAAAGAAATCTCTAAAATATAAGTTGATGCATGAAGGAAGTAGTCTAGATTTAAATTGGGCCATTGTTTAGGCTTTGCTTTCAATAAAATAAGCTAGAACTCTTTGGATCAATTGGGCCAAGCCCAATTTACTATTTTTGGCAGAGTTTGGCTTTCTTACACTTGGAGGCAAGCAAGCTAAGCATGAGAAAAGCAAGGAGAATGTGATGGTAGCATGGAGCGTGTGACTTTGGAAAGGAGAAGTAGTAGAAAAGTTTAACTTAGTCCTTAATCTAGACCACAAGGTCCTCCGAAAGTGACTAATAAATTTAGTGTCCTTGTTAGAAACTATAGTACGAGGCAAACCATTAAGTTTAAAAACATATAAATAATAACCTTATAATATTTCTTGCATCATCTATTTTGTGGCAAGGTATAAAATGCGCCATTTTCCTTAATCTATCCACTATCACAAAAAAGGAATCAAAACCTTAAAAGTTCTTGGAAGACTGATAAGTGTCCAAATTTAGTTAATTTTGAGATGAATTTGGCACTTATTTTGTCTTGATTCTATCTTATCCATTTGAAATTCACTCCCAATGTAGCGTGTTTTATAGATTCTAGTGAATTCTCCTACTTTTAGATGCTAGGAATATATCTAAGGCTCTACTTAGTTATAGTGTCCTAACATTAATGCGGGTGATTGATTCAAGCAATCATTGAAGAATCATACTGAAGTTTGATTATCATAGGACATGGATGATTGTCTTTGTAAGTACGAATTGAATTAATGCAAGAGAGGGAAAGGTGGTGAAATCTAACTTCAACATGTCTTCATTATCTTGAAAACAACTTTTTATTGAATCTGTGTTAATTTAGCATTTGATGTTTTAGATTAACGTTATTTTCATACCACAAACTTATTATCATACTTTTCATGCATTTCCACCATTGTTTTACTGAACTCAAACTAGTTAGACTTTATGTATTCTATCAAATCCCTATGGATGCGACACTTATTGTACAACAAACTACCCAATGTAGTTGCTAGTATAGAATTGATTGCATTAGAGCATCAACATGTTTATGGCGCTATTGTAGGGGATTTGTTTAAGAAAACCATTGTTACAACCAATTTGAGTGTTGTACAAACTGTATAAAATAATTTTCTTTTATGGATTCTATTACTATATTATTTTTCCATTCACCATTGCTTGAAATTGTGTTGTATGCAAAAATAAAACAGAAACAAGTTCTGCTTTTTTACCCTGAGATTGAAAAGATAATCAGGAAGAATAACAACAAGAAGATTTTAACTCTGATCCGAATTCTTGCATACCAAGCCAAATGGTAGCAAGGAACAACCAACGAAGATTGCTAGGTGATTATACTCAATAGTAGGGACGAAGTCATTTCTCAAGTATAGTCAGGCATACTAAAAGTGTGGAGATGAAGCATGCATTGCCCTCATTGATCACAACAAATCAGTTTTTTGACTTGGAACATGAAGACCCTTTAAATCAACTTGCTACATTTTATGAGTTTTGTGGAACTCTTGGAACTTATTGTAATGATGAAGAGGTTGTCTATCTCTGACTATTTCCTTTCTCGCTTATTGGCAAGGACAAAACGTTGTTGCAATCGCATCCAAACCAAAGTTTGACCAGCTTGGAGGATATGGAGAAAAATCTGCTATTGCAACTTTCTCTCAAGGGGTTGACAAACACTTCTGTGAGGCTTGGGAAAGATACAAGGCATTGTTACAAAAGTGTCTAAATCATGGATTTGATGATATAGCACAATTGAGCATGATTTACATTGGATTCAAACCTTAAGCAAGAATGTTATTAGATGCATCTATAGGGAATACTATGATGGCAAAAGATATTGAAGAAGCAATTGTGATCATTGAATCCTTAACAACTAATGATCACCAAGTTCAATATGATAGACAACAACCTTCAAAGAGAGGAATTCTGGATCTTGGAACACATGATCTTGGAGCACAAAATAAACTCATTTGACAATAGATGGTAGAATGACAAAAGCAAATGACAAAGTTACAGCTTGAGCCACGACCTACTGGCTCAACACAACAAGTGTCGAGATGTGATTTATGTTCACGAGAACACCAAAATGGCCATTATTCTGCATTAGAAATTGAAAAAGAAAACGAAGAAGTGAACTATATGAACAACAACAGAAGGCCAAATAATTATCCAAACAATTGGACATCAAATAAGAACCATAATAAATATTCTAACTAGAGACAAGAAGGGAACAACTCAACTAGACAATCTGGACAATTAACTTATCAAGGTCAGCAAAATCAGCAAAATGATAGAGTGTCAAAGATTGAAGATGCCCTGACTCAATTCATACAAGTATCTACCTCAAACCAGAAGAACATAGAGGCATCTATAAGAAACCTTGAAGTGTAGATTGGACAAATTGCAACGCAATTTGTAGACCAATAAGACTCTCAAATGTTAATCAGTACAAGTATTAATCCAATTGAGTAATGTAAGTCCATCACTACCAGACAAGGTATAATGATAGGAAGAGGATTGGAGATAATTGAAGAAGTGAAAAGGCTGAATCAAGATGAGAGAAGCAAAAAGAAAAGAATGATGAGAGTGATACTAAAAAAGAAAAAGAAGTGTTGAAGGATGAAAATGAGATTGAAAAGGAATTTAAGAAACAGAAGGATGAAGAAAAAAATGCATAAAAGAGTAAAAAAGTTGTAAATAATGACAATGTAAATATAGAAATTGAAAAAGAAAAAGAAGAAAGATAAGGCATAGAAAGGAAAAAGAAGGAAGTAGAGAAGAGGAAGAAGAAACTGATGGAGAAGGAAAGCCTCATATAACTCATTTACCTTATCCTCATGGACCTACTAGGAAAGATAAAGAGAGACAACTCACTGGTTCATGGACATGATAAAGACGTTGCAAATCAAGGTTCCATTTAGTGAAGCCATTGAGCAAATGTCAACCTATACAAAGTTCATAAAGGATTGGTAACTAAAAAGAGGAGAACTCTGAAGATCAAACTGTGGAATTGGAGGTTGGATGCGATGTTATTATCCAAAAATCAATACCATAGAAAACACGTGATCCATGGGGTTTTACATTGCTTGTAACCATAGGAAGCTTGATAGTAGGAAAATATTTACTAGACCTTGGAGCAAGAATCAGCCTTGTGCCATTGTGAATGGTAAGAAGACTTGGTGGTGTGGAGATATTGCTTCCCAGAATGACCTTATAGTTAGTTGACAAATTAGTTAAGCATTATGGGGTGGTAGAAGACCTTTTGGTTAAGGTCGACAAATTCTACTTCCCAATTGATTTCGTGATCATGGATATTAAGGAAGACTCTGAAGTTCCCCTAATTCTTGGCAGACCCTTCATGAAAACTACTAAAGTTATAATTGATATAGATAATGGGAAACTAAAAGTCAGAGTACAAGATGATGAAGTAAATTTTGACATGTTTGAAGCTCTAAAATATCCAACAAAGAAGAAAAAATGTTTTAGGATGGATATTCTTAAAGAAATTTGCATGAATTAAAAGAAAAATCTAGCGATAGTTGATCCTCTTGGAAAGGCCCTAAAAAATATAAAAGAAGGAAATGATGTAGAGGAGGAAGAAGAAATTAGGCAGCTTATTTCAAAGCTAGACAAAGCAAAGCATATGAGCACAAGAACAATTCCAAGGGTTGCATTGAGCGGTTATACAAAGTCTTTGTTGTAGAAACCAAAGTTGAAGTAATTATCTTCCCATTTAAAGTATGCATTCTTGGATAAAGAGGGTGATAAACTTATCATCCTGAACATTTCACTTATAATAGAGGAAGAAAAGAAATTGATTGAAGTGTTGAAAGCAAACAAAGGTACTATAGGTTGGGCCTCATAAATTTGAAAGGAATAAGTCCTTCATACTACATGCACAAAATTTTGATGGAGAACATTTATAAGCTTGTAGCTCAGTCAAAGAAAAGACTCATTCCAACAATAAAGGAAGTTGTGAGGAAGGAAATTATTAAACTGCTTGAAGTAGGTACGATTTACACCATCGCAGACACTTCTTGGGTTAGCCATGTACAAATGGTACCCAAGAAGGAAGGTATTACTATGATCTGTAATGAAAACAATGACTTGATTCCCTCTAGAACTGTCACCGGATGGAAGATGTGTATAAACTATAGAAAACTCAATGAATACCAAGAAATGACCACTTTCCGCTTTCATTTGTGAACTAAATGTTGGAAAGGTTGGCTGGTCAAGCATATTATTGCTTCCTTGATGCATATTCCGACTATAACAAAATAGTAGTAGACCATCAAGATCAAGAGAAAATAGCTTTCACATACCCTTTTGGTGTCTTTTCTTACAGGAAGATGCCATTTGGATTATGAAATGCACCAGCCACGTTTCAAAGATGTCTACTAGCCATTTTCTCATATTTGGTTGAAAGAAATATTGAGGTATTCATAGATGATTTTTCTATCTATGGTGAGTCTTTTGATACATGTTTGGAAAACCTAAAATTTGTCTTGGAAAGGTGCATAGAGAATAACTTGGTACTAAATTGCCAAAAAATGTCATTTCATGGTAAAAAGGAATACTCCTAGTCCATAAGATATCTGAAAGAGGAATTGAAGTGGATCCAACCAAGGTAGAGGAATACACCTATCAATGTTGAAGGAGTAAGAATTTTTATAGGTTATGTTGGATTTTGTAAGAGATTCAAACAAGATTTTTCAAAGAATCGTAAACCATTGAGCAATTTGTTGGTTAAGGATGTTAAATTTAAATTTGATCAAGAATGTTTGGAGGATTTTAAGCTATTTAAGCACAAACTGAGTTCAACTCCAATTATCACACCATTAGATTGGAGTTCAAATTTTGAAATGATGTGTGATGCTAGTGACTATGCAGTTGGAGCTGTATTGGGTCAATGAAAGGAGAATAAGTTCCATGTCATCATCTATCCAAGTAAGGTTCTTAGTAAAGCTAATAGTTTGGGCCATTGGCTAGGCCCATTTCTTTTATTTGTTTTTGTTTTTAATTAAATAAATGTTGTTCTAATTGGGCTTGTTTTGTTAATTGCAGCCCATTTTTCAAGCTGCCAATTCTTGAAGTGTTGGCATTGGGCCTGCGGCCCAATTCTTCTCTACACCAAATGCAACACCTTTCAACAATGCATGCAGCCTTTCATTCTGTCCGAGATTGGGCCTCTACATGCAGCAGCCCAAATGGGTTCATTCACGTGTACAAGCCTTGGGCTTGCAAGTGGCAGCCAACATTTTCTGTTAGCATCATCAGACGCCTTTATTGGGCCCGAGCCCAATTCTTCTAGACCTCCGTGTGACCAACATCATAGAAGGGAAAACTCATTTTTTATCATTGTGTCACACCTTCACTTTCATGAGAAATAACCCTCTGCTAGAGTTCTGCTAGTCTCTAAAAGAGGGTTACGCCTCTTAGAACTAGGGTTTCCCTTTGCACCCATCACGCGTTCCTTCCACCATTAGATAGGAATACTCGTCACATTTTTCCTTTTTGTAGGGTTGGGTCGTTGTGCCATTAGGCTTCGAGTTCAACTTTCGGTTGCCTTTCTTTCTATAAAAGAGCAAGCCATTTCTTTGTATTGTAGCTTGATGAATATATGAGAGTGTATTTTCCCCCATTTTCGTCTTGCTCAACTCTAACCCTAGATTAGGTTTCCACCTCGTCGGGTTATACCTAAACTAGTGACATTTTCGAGTGAGACTTCCCCACTAGAACTCGTACAAGTCTTCCACTGCATTTTTCAGTTGATTTCACCGAACAAATCAACATCTGGAGGCCATTCCGATCATTGACTGTGAATGAAGCAAGTTCTTACCGATTAACGGCGACGCTGGCCTCATCATATTAACAATAGTTTATGGCTTGGAAAAATTTATACCATACATAATAGGCTCAAAGATTGTGATTTATACAGATCACACAACCATCAAATACCTAATAAAGAAATCAAATTCAAAACCAAGGCAAATTAGATGGATATTGCTTCTGCAAGAATTTGATGTGTTGATAAAAGACAAGAAGGGAAGTGAGAACCATGTGGCTGATCATCTGTCTAGGTTAAACAATGACAAAATAACTAGCAATGAATTAGAAATTTAGGATAAATTCCCTTATGAGAAGTTGTTCATGTTGAAGTAAATGCCATGGTTTGCTGATATAGCAAATTATAAAGTTGTTGGAGCCATACAAAGTGAATTCACATGGCACCATAGGAGAAAATTAATCAAGGATGCCAACCAATTTGTTTGGGATGACCTTTAACTATTAAAGATTGGTGTAGATGGCCTGATAAGGAGATGTGTATTTGGAGCTCAAATAAGAGACATATTATCGCATTGCCATAATTCTAGGAATGTCAAAGCAAACAAGGCCCGCCAATTGATAACGTTTATTTTTATCTCTTTTTTGTGTGTTTATTGTCATGAGTAAATCAACTATTTCCTAGATTTTATATTGTTATATTTTCAAGTTTAGTGTGTTTTGTATTATTCTGTGTTTTAGCTATTTTATGCTTGTTTTACTTCTAATCTCTCTTTTAAGTTTGCAAAAAAAATGAATAAGGAGCAATCCTAGTGGATGAAAACAAGCAAGAACCTAAGGGAGCATGTTTTGAAAAAAAAAATGATTTTGAGCCAAATACCCACATAGGACACCAAGGAATCACACCAATGCTTCAAATACAAAATGTTGTCAAACTGCACAAGGCTGAGCGGTGGAAAGTGAGGTTGAGTGCCGACAAGGTTAAGCTGTGAAAAAGTGAGGCTAAGCGCCATTCAATTTGCAAAACTTGCTGCTAGACGGTGGAGATGTGTCGCTTGTTGACATGTGGGGCCTAGGTGATGTGTCTCATGAAGATTTGGTGAAGCTTTGTTGAACTACTTGGAGCCATTGCTTTGGAATCATGCCTTCGTTGGTGAAGTTTTGGAGATTTGATGGTATTCATGTTTGACAAGCCTTGAACGCGTGCCCTCCATATGGATCAATCATTAGGTTAAAATGTGACTTTTAATCTATTGAATGAATTTTCAACAGGTTAAAAGGTTAGCTGCAGTAGTCTTAAATTATGACTTATTTAATCAATTGATTTATTTTTTAATCGACTGATTTCACTTACGTCAAGTGAAATTAACCCACTGATTTGGAAATCAACTTGTTGAATTTCGTAATAGTTTGACTATAAGTGCTACGGTTTTTGAAAGAGAGGTAACTTTATCATTTTTTTAGCGTGAAGCTGTTCCGGAAACCTTGGAAATTTCTCTCTTTCGTGATCATTCAGATTGTAGTTGTTGAAGATTGATCTTAGATCAATTCTTAGAGCTTTTGTCTTGTGTTTGAAACTTGGAGAAGGTGCTTATGGTAGGCAGGGTTGTGCTACCACTGAGGTTTGATCTTTCTCAAGCTTTGTGTGTGTGCCTGGTGGTTTTCTAGGTCTGTAAAAGGGTTATTTTGTGCTGTTGTGATTCTTGTGTGATTCAAGAGTCTTTGTTGTGTGTTTTGCTTATTTTGAAGTATAAGAGTGTAAACTTTGTAAATCTTTTGAAATAGTGAAAAGTCAAGCTCGGGTTGCCTTGAAAAACTAGATGTAGCTCAAGTTTGAGTGAACCAATATAAAAATCATTTGCTCTAATCTTTTCTCTAACCCTTCTCTCTTGCATAATCATTTAAAGCTCAAAGAACTTGAATTTAAACCATATTTTTCATATTCTTAAGTGTTTTGGTGGCATCTGCAACATTAAGCATGTTTATATAATCAATTAGAATCTGTCTTGATTGATCTTTTACATTGTTCTTGATTGATCTTTTTCCCAGTATTTTAGTCAACGTTTTTATGTTTCAATCGATTGATTATACCAGAACATAATTTGTTTAGTAAAATCAATCGACTAACTCTATTTTTGACCGATTGAAAGTATATTGTCCAGAGGGTTTTGCATCCAAACTTGGTGATCGAATTGATTCAATTAGAGATAGTTTTTAGCCTTTAAAGATTGCCTAAATTTTTAACTAGCCAACTCAATCCCCCTTCTTAGCATTTCAACCATTTCAAAACTTACACTGTCAGGTGGTGACTTAGGAGTTGCTAGTTTCGCAATTTTACTGATAGCACTCTGCGGTGTTGAGATGGCACCAGGCGGTAACGATGCTGATAGGTCAGAAATGGGTATTTAAACATATTTTCTCGCAAAGTTTTAGGATCTTTTCTTCCTCCCACGACTTCTCTTCACCTAGAACGACTAAGAGAGGCCCTTGGAGGTTGATTGGGGTGCTGGGAAGCTCTCCCACTCCTCTTTGGGTCTTCAATTTTCATCCATGGTGTTTTGCCTCTTTTGGGGTTGATGAGGGAAAAGATCTATGAATTGGAGGTGTTGTTTCAAAGGGGAGGCGCAATTGGAGCATGTAGCAACTGCCAAAAACCTTGGGAGAGGGCTTGCATATTCTCTTTGGTTTCCATTTCTTCCCTATCTCTCTAATTTGTAAAACTTAGGTTCTCCACCATGGAAAGCTAAACCTATTTATTAAGATAAGATATAATGAACTAAATTCTTGTGTATTATGTGATGTTAATCCATATGCTTTTCAATTTCTCTATTAGTATTTAATTTCCATGCTTAATGCTTGCTTTGGTTTGGCCACCCATGCATGATTTGTGGTTCTTGAGGTGTTGAAAAATGTCTTTTTGAACCTAGAACCGAAATTGAATGCATAATGGAGCTTGTATCTAGGGATAGAACATGATTCATTAGTAATCTTAAGACTCTTGAACTTAATGCATGATTTCACTTGTTGAGGATTCAAGCAATTGGAACTTGATGAGTTATCATAGACTTAAAGTCGCTAGGAATAGGATTTGAGTATTCTTGTGAGTTGATTTTGACTTGAAATTGGAATTGAGATGTTTATGAATGCATGAGAATAAAGTGAATGAAATCTAGTCTTGATAATTGTATATAATCTATGTTAAATTTTTGTTGAACACCAATTGTTTGATAAAATACCAAAAAGAGTTTTTGTGTTTTTTGTGAGCTTTGTTGTCTATTTGAGTTGTGAATTGTGAGATTTGTCATGTGTTGCACAAGTCCCTGTGGAGAGAACGACATTTATTACTTACTACGTGCGACTGGTGCATTTGCCGTTTTTTACCTAACACCAATGCATCAGGAAAAGGGCTGACCGAGTTGGAATTTCCAACCCGATGTGGTCCAGCCCGCCAACCTTTTTTTGTTTAAAAATTGAAAATAACTTTAAAAAATAAATTTTTTATATTATATAAACATATATATATATATATATATATATAATTTATAAACAAAAAGTTAAAAGAAAATTAAATAAAATTAAAAAAAAAGTGGCGGACAGCCCGCTAGCCCGTCGGCCCACCCGGATGCAGGGTGGGTTGAATTGTCCAACCAGTTTCCTAGTGGCGGGCCAGCCTGACCCGACCAGTTTTTGACAGGCCAAGGAGGGGGTGGGGGTGAGCTAAACGGGTCGGGTTGACCTGTTTTGCCACTCCTACATAATTCACCTTATGGAGGCCATTTCGGTGGTGACAGAACAACTGCCAAGGTGTTGTAGTCAGGCTTTTATTGTCCTACATTGACCAAGGATGCCTATGAATATTACAAGTGTTGTGACATGCCAAAGGATTGGAAGCATAACTAAAAGGCATGAATTACCCCTACAAGGCATAATTGAAGTTGAGATCTTCAATTGTTGGGGTATGGACTTTGTTGGGCCACTACCTATGTCACATTCACATGAATACATCCTTGTTGTAGTAGATTATGTGTCTAAAAAATCGGTGGAAGCAGTTGTAGTTCGAAAGGTTGATGTTATAATACTCATCAAATTCCACAAAAGAAACATTTTCTGCAGATTTGGTACCCTTATAGTGTTGAAAAGTGATAGAGGAAGTCATTTCTGCAATGAACAACTTAAGCACATGCTTAAGCACTATAGTGTTAGACACAAGGTAGGCATAGCTTATCATCAACAAACCAATAGTTAGGTTGAAGTTTCAAACCGGGAACTCAAGAAAATCTTGGAGAAAATAGTGTTTAACTCCAGGAAGGTTTGTTCCCTAAAATTTGATGACACCTTGTGGGCTTATAGAACAACATTCAAGACTTTCATAGGTATGACTCCATTCCAATTGGCATATGGAAAAGCATGCCATTTGCTGGTGGAGCTCGAGCTCGAGCTTAAGGGTTTCTAGGCCTTAAAGACTTTAAACTTTGACTTAAAAGGTTGTTGTTGAAAAGAGAAAGTTTCAAATTCATGAGTTAGAGGAGTAAAGAATGCAATCCTATGACTCCACAAGCATTTACAAAAGAAAAATGAAGTCTTATCATGACAAGAAAATTATGAAAAAATAGTTCAGACCATATCAATTGGTCATACTATTATTCAATTCTAGATTGAGGTTGTTCCTAGGAAAATTGAAATCAAAATGGTCTAGACCATTCATTGTCAAGTCAGTAAAACCATATGGGGCAATTAAGATTGAAGATCCTGAGAGAAAAAGTAGTTTATTGGTCAATGAACGATTGAAGGAATATCAAGGTGGTAATTTTGCAAGAAACACCACGAAGATAGTGTTGAATGATTCGTAACAAATAGGACGCCAAGCTTAGGACGATAAACAAACATAAATACTTAAGCATCATTCACTTTGCATTGCATACCATCTACATGCATAAGTCAATTAAAATGTGTTTACGAAAAAAAAAACAGAGGTTAAGTAAATAAAGGAGATCAAGAAGGTAAAGAATTACATGAAGAAACTGAGAGAAAATGAAAGTTGTTTGAATTTTCAACAAGAGATCTCCAATAGGAGAGGTTAGCTTTGGAACTGTTTGTGTAGCTTTATACGCTTTGGTAACTGCTATATTTGGCATGTATCCAATATACTTGGAACGAAGACCATGGTTACATGTTCACATGGTTATGCAAATTATTACTATTTATGAATGTATGTATATAATATATATATATATATATATATATATATATATATATATATATATATATATATATATATATGGCATTTTGCTAATACATGGCATTTGTTAATGTATGCAACTATTTGTTTTTTAGAAGCAAGTTTTAATCGAGATTAAATCAAAGACATAACTTGCTAATATATTCTTTCTGAAAAAATAAGTAGGTGTACTTTAGTAAATACTTATGTAGAGTTTATTATATGATATCTACTTTTTAAAAAGTGTATATACACACACACACACAATTTTGGACTTGATAATATGAATGTTTCTTCTTGCAATAGTTCTTACTGCATGTGTATTTTCTACTTTCAGACTTGTCACGATTAGTGCTTATTCTCGCAAAAAGAGATTAATTAGATCTTAATTTAGTCACTAGTTTTTAGGAAAGAAAATATTCCAATTGCTTCACATTCATCTGCTTCCACTCATGTTCCTTTGTTTCGATCAGGTATAATAACATGCTAACAATTTGCATTCAATGTTATAATTTGGGTATCTTGTATTTATCTCGTTTCATTTACACATTAGATCATATTTTAAAAAGCTTGTTCAATTTTTTTTTTTACTTTTTTCAGGTTAAACCTCAAGAAAATACCGTAGAGCAAATGTAGAATGATTTATTGAAGAACCTCTAGATTTTACATAACAAATGTTATAATTCTTTTGTTATCTTTTAACTATTTTAGTTTTAATACTTACAACACTTTTAGTCTTAACATACATTGGACTACATATATGTTACTTTTAACTCTTAGTTGTAATGCTTATGAACTCTTATTAGTTATTATGTATATTACATGTTTTGTAATAATTATATTTGTAATATAACAAGATTTAGTCACCTTTTAAAATTATAATTAATATGTTACATAAGTCAATAACACAAAAATAATATAAGAATTGCTTAAATGAATAAATATAATTTTAAAAATATATCTACATGTGCATTTATATTCTAAATCAATTTAAAAACATGTTTTCTAAACATGAAGCAACATTTCAAGTGTGTTGTTTAAAAACAATAAGCAACATTTAAAATGTGTTGCCTATAAACTACAAGCCACATTAGAAAAGTGTTCTCTAAAGGATAGATAAGAGGTATGGCCTTTACATATGAAAACATTTTAAAACATGTTGTCTAAACATGAGGCAACATTTCAAATGTGTTGTCTAAAAATAATAAGCAACATTTAAAATTTGTCGTCTATAAACAACAAGCAACATTCAAAATGTGTTGTCTTTAAAAATAAGCAACATTTATAATGTGTGGCTTATTTTAACATTATAAGGCAACAATTTTGTAAATTTTGTGGCCTTTAGTACAAAAGTTGTTGCCTATAAGCTAAGCTCACAACCATATTCTCCACGCCTACAAAACTATTGCCAAAGTGTTGCCTAATTTAGGCCACACTTTTTTAAAGTAAAAAATGGTGTAGTGAGGAAAATTTGTGACTTAAGCTCAAAATTGGTGTCGAGCCACCACTCGCGAGTGTCTTAAGTGATGTTTAAAATTTTAAAGTTTTAAAACAATCACCTTATATAACCACTATCATTTGAAACTCATTGCACTCTCTTTTTTAGTTTTGAACTTGCATTTTCTCCAACTTCTCTCTTTTTCACAAATCTCCAAACCCCTCACTTTGTTGTTTTTCCTCATCTTGAAGGCATTTCATTTCATCTCTGCCACGTAAATATCACAATCCTTTCCACTCTCATCTTTGCATCTCCTCATATGCTTAAGGGTTCATTCAAGCCCTAAATTCTGGCTTAAAGACCCCTTGATCATTAAATCCACTTACATGTGCATTGTATATCCGTTTCTATTTCTAAAGACAAAAATTTTTTCAAAAAAAGGATTTTCGAACCAAGCTTTTTGGTTTTTAAAATAAAGGAGGAGTTTTTAAGAATACATGTTGATTTTGAGAGTGGAAAACTGATTTGGAGCATGATGATCATGTTGGGGTGTGGTTAAAATTTGTTTCTTAACTCTTGATCATATTGATTATGAAAATTTTGAAAGCAAACGTACATGCAATTTGTGTTTAATAAAAATCCTGTGAAAAACACTAGGTTAACTGGTAGCATGCTATACTGGTGGTGGAAGAATTGTTTGATCAGTTTTGTGCGAGATAGTTCTGCTAATGGCTAGTGTTTTATAGATGGCAGCTAAGAGGAGAGCTAGCTACGAGGTCCTTGCTTCAAAGAAAAGCAAAGCCTTTTCCAAAAAGAGAATATGAGCCAGTGCTACCCCTATGGAGGTTGCAACCTCAGAGGGCTCATCCTCTTGCACTCGAACACTTTCTCCAACAATTACCACCCTAAGAATAAGAGTCAAACACACAACACTTGCTTCCAGAGGATGAGGTTCACGTCCTAGCCTTGCTGTTACTTCAACCAACAAGACAATAAGCACTCCAATTTCAGTTGCTGCAGTTGCCAACGCGTCAAACACCCTAGTCACACCTCCCTAACCCAAGTTCCTACTGAACTTGCTGCAACAACTTATGCTAGAGGATCTCCACTCCTAATGAGTCAATGGGACATGGTCAGGTTCCAAACCAGATCAAAGATCAATCATGGCTGAAAGAAGAGTGGAATTACTACATAGGCATTGAGAGAAATTGGCCAAACCAGACAAATTTTACAATGAACTCATCGTTCAAGAATTCTATGCCTATGCCTATCCTCACCAGCATTTTAATAAGAATAGATTTTCATGGATCTGAAGGCCATGAGGAGGTATCTGGAGGTCACAACAACACTCATGTCGGATGAGGAAAGAACGGAGGCTCATGGAACCATCAAGGATAATACAATAGAGCAAATCACAGACCTATTGTGCATGCCTGGGTGCTCATTGAGCTAGGGAAAAGTGGCCAACCACAAAGGCTGAACAAAGGAAAATCTGGGTCACTTTTCTGTTTGCCAACATCCTCTAAGTTCACATGTGTTTGGAATACCGTTTGACAAAGCACAATTGTTGTACTGCATCATTAGAGGCTTCATACTAGATATTGCGGATATAATCATTAAAGAAATCTTTAAGATAACCATCTCACAACCAACAGTTAGAGGCATAGCTAGGCCTCTAAGTTTTCCAAGCCTTATCACAGGGCTATGTAGGATATGAGGTGTGCTAGTACCAGACCATCCCATAAGGTTGCCAATTACCAACGCCTACACCAAAGCCAATTGTATCAATACATTGGATAATGTAGAAGCACTTGCAACAACACCAAGAGCAAACAGAACCCCATCTCCAACATCAAAACTTGAGTCAAGCAACTAGCCACCTCCACCATAGTTTGACCATTACCAAGAGTAGAAGGAAGCTCTTCGATCCGTCATGACAGGGATTTCCTATATGCAGCAACAAATGGTAGCATGTCACGGGGCACACATTGCCTTTCATCAAATTCTGTTTGACCTTGTTACTCAACTCCAACAAAACAAGCCAATTTTCTGCATCACTACTCAATAATTCAATGAGTTTGTGGCATGGCCTGAGGATAGTCCTTCTTCTAGAGGAAAATAGTGGAATGGAAAATCAAGGCTTTGAATATATGCATGAAGATGCAGATACTACTCCTGAACTTGAGGTGAATCTTACAACTGAGATGCATGCCGCTAAGCCACAGCCTAAGCCCGAACCTGAAGCAGAAGTTGTTGAAACAGCATAAGAAAGGGCTTGTGGTTCTGAGGAAGATCAAGTTGAGGAGGATATTAATGTTGAGCAGGAGAAGATGATAAGGCTGAGGAAAATGAGGGGTTCTTTGAAATGAACTCCCTAAATGAAGGACCTAACCTAACTGATCACACCCCACCAAAAACAAGTTCCTTCTAGATTTCTACATTTTAAATTTCTTCCAATTTTTAAATTCTGCAATTTCGATTTTTGCAAAAAGTTATTATGCCCGAGCAAGCTTTACTGATTTAGATTGTGAATATGTTCGTATGTTTTGATGTTTGCTCAATTTGTGTTTTGAAATCTGGTTGGAAAAAGAACTAAATAACAATTGTTTCAAATGAGAGTGATAATGGAAAAATTCGTGAACTTAGGGACAACATTGAATCTGTTGAATTAAAATTTTCACACACGTTGCTTGGACTAGTAGTAGTGAGAGATTTAGCAGAATTGAGTGAATCAACCAAGTAAGGGGAGAAACCCAAAACAAGGATAGAATGAATGATTCAAACAGTCTGCATTGTACACTGTTGGATTTTTGTGCTAAGTCTCTAGTTTAAACTGATACACGAAAGGTGTTGAAAGGATCAAGGCATGTTTTTAATGAAAATTATGAACCAAGGACCAAACAGCCAACCTGGAACTTCATTGATATATCTTTTTTGCACCCTAGCCTTCAATACATACCTTGAACCAAAAATGGATTTTAACCCATCTTTCTCACTAAGATAAATGGGAAAAATAGTATGTGCATTGATTTAAAAGTCTAAAGTCGGGTGTGAAGAAAGGAGAATTGAGGTGTACATAAGCAGGAATCAAAAAGAAAAAGAAAGGCTTAAGGACACAAACAAAAAAAAATGGGCAGAGAAAAGTGGAATAACAAGGAGTTTTATAATAATTATTTGTAATGTAATCAAATATATGGAAAGAAATATCCAATGAGCGGAAGAGATGAAATTAGAACCCTAGTTTAAAATAAGGTTTATATTAGATACAACTCCAAAATTATCATCTATACCTATATATAAAGAGATATCCCATTTTGGTATCACATTTCTATTCCTAGTTTTACCCTTTAAAAACTAATAGTTTTTTTAATTAAAACAATAATTTTACCATTTTTACCTTTTAAGTACCCACTTTGTTAGATCACTACTAGAAAAATGCAATTTAGTCATCAAAATATTTTAGTCGCAAATTGTGACTAAATTAGCCACCGAATTATAGTAGTCGCAAATAGTCACCGATTTAGTGACTGAATAATGTACAAGAACTTGTATTCCTATGCGACTAAAATAGTGACTGACAATTTTTAGTCTCTAAATATTATATTTTAGCCATCGATTTAGCGACCAAAATAAATCTTATTCTGTAAAATATATTTAATATGGTAATTAGCCACCAAATATTTTCAGTCGCCAAACATTATTTGATACGTAATATTTTAGCCACCAATTTAGCGACCAAAACAAATCTTATTCTGTAAAATTTATTTAATATGGTAATTAGCCACCGAATATTTTTTGTTGCTAAATATTATATAATATGTAATGTTTTAGCCAATGATTTAGCGACCAAAATAAATCTTATTCTGTAAAATATATTTAATATGGTAATTATCTACCAAATATTTTTAGTCGCTAAACATTATTTGATACATAATATTTTACACACCGATTTAGCGACCAAAACAAATCTTATTCTGTGAAATATATTTAATATGGTAACTAGCCACCAAATATTTTTTGTTGCTAAATATTATATAGATTAAATTATACTTTTAGTCCCCATTTTCGTAACAAAATTTGAATTTGGTCTCTCAATTAATTTTTATCTTAATTTGGTCCCTATTTTGGGAAATTTGACTCAATCAAGTCCTTTCCGTTAGTGGTGGAGTAACGGTGTTAAATAGGGTGCCACGTGTCAGTTTCTGGATTTTTTGAATTTTTTTTTTTGATTTTTTTTTTTTAATTTTTTTTTTTTTTTTTTTTTT
>Ga0214543_1000678_pt1:0-35000 | contig 59692 bp, 25 predicted proteins | sample CNSS2metaG_FD_160094 | JGI IMG/M metagenome (GOLD analysis project Ga0214543, IMG submission 160094) | Root nodule microbial communities from cowpea collected in UCLA plant growth center, Los Angeles, California, USA - CNSS2 | ecosystem: Host-associated > Plants > Roots > Nodule | place...
GGGTCTATCTAAAGTTGCAGCCCTATAGGCTTCGGTCCTTGGCTAAGCGACCCAATGAAAAGCTCTGTCCTCGTTTTTATGGGCCCTATCAGGTGCTTACTCGTGTGGGTCAGGTCGCTTACCAGCTGGACTTACCTCCCCATAGCAGAATACATCCCGTATTCCATGTCTCGTTATTGAAGAAGGCTGTTACACCACCTGCCGTGCCTCAGTCCTTGCCTCCAGTTTTGGCTGACGACTATGTGTTGGAAGTTGGTCCTGAGCACTTGTTGGACGTTAGGCGTACGTCCCAGGGAGATCTCGAAGTTTTAATTCAGTGGAAGGATCTTCCACCTTCAGACAACAGTTGGGAATTAGCTGAGTGCATTTCTAGGGAGTTCCCCGAATTTCACCTTGAGGACAAGGTGAAACTCCATGGAGGGGGTAATGATAGATATGGTATTGTGTACAAAAGGAGGGCCAAACAGACAGTTGAAACAGTTAGAAACAGTTAGGAATGTAAACTGTAACAGACCTATATAAGTCTGTTAAGGGTCTAGGTGTTTTTTTTTAAGTCTGTTTTCCGTTTACAGAATTGTGGGAAGGGCTGAGAGAGGGTCTCTCAGAGTTTGGTGCAAAGTGTGTGTAAGAATAAGTTCTTGGGATTTTCTCCCTGTCACTGCAGTGGGAGATATACCCATATTAAATAAAACAGGTTGTTAGCTAAAGTCCAGCAATTACCAATCCTATCATATTCCCACAGATTCATATTTAAATCCTGATCGGATAAAATCAATACTTCTAGGAGAAAAAATGAAGTTTTTCTAATAGATTAAAATCAGCTTATATATTGTAATTTCTAAAAAAGTTAGATGAAAGTTCTGATACAAATTAATTGCATAAGTTGATAGTTTATAGAAGTTCTATTCATTTTACTTTCTTATTTTCTTTTTTTACAAGTTTTGATGAAGAAGTCTATATATAAAAAACTTAATGCTTTGCAATAATAGTATGCTATGCTTTTCACAAGAGCTCTTTCTGAATCTAGACATGTTTACTTTCTACCTCTCTTTTCCTTTGCCTGATGCACCATTCCCCATTCTGCATCATCAGTGGTCATTTCTGTCTACTCAGATTTTTTTTTTTCAAAAGCACTAAATCATCCCTTTTTTCCAGACCGCTTTAAGGAAGTTGAGTTGGATGCTTTGCATTCTTCTGTTGATGCGGTAAGTGCAAGGTTGAGAAGGCACTTGCAAGCTTCGAAAGCTAATCAGCAACAGAAAACAGCTGGGAAGAAAATTCATGCTGTAGACAGTCAGATATCCATGCTCAAATCGTCTCTTGAAAAACTCTCACTTGTAAATACTGATAATTCAAAGAAAGTTAAACTTGTGGAGTCGACATTGAGAAACAAAGAAAGAAGTAGCGGAAGAGAATCAAGCTTGCCATTGCCCTAAAACCGTCGTGTGGTGTCCATCTGCTTTCTTATCCGAACTGGTGAGGTTTGAATTATGATCCTGCTGTCTGCACTCCAATAGTTTAGTCACCTCCAATTGTCTCTCCAAAATTTGGGAATGAAGTTAACATATTTACATTAGAAAATACATTCATCTCAACATCAACAGGAAAAGGAAAGTAGCAAACTCTGTTGTACACTTGTACTGAACTCCCTTTTCAATATGGCAGTGTCAGAGAAGAAATGCCAGGAATCCATGGTATTTCCATTCAGATTAGAATGGAACATGCAAGAGACCGGTTTTGTTCAAAAAATTATGTACTTGAATTTGTTTTGCTGTATGAGTAGCATACAGGTCCATAACATTCCTTGGTGAACAATCTCTGGCTATATATGAATGTAAAAGAGAGAGAAAAAAAAACTAGTTAAATATCGTGCATAATTAAATTCATTATCATTAGCAGTGAGTAAAATGGATGAATTAAAAAGAACTAAACTGAATCACGTAATTCGGACAAATTGAATTTAAATGAATTATATAAATTGGTTGAAATATCTAAATTGTCGAACTATTTTAAACATATATCTTATTTCGGAACCCTTATTTTTTATTTTTTTTAATTACACAAAGTACAATCAAGTTTAAACAGTTTAATTTAGAGAAAAATCAATTCTAAATTCCAAACTGGAGTAGTTTGGTTCGGATATTTGAAACCAGTTCAATTTTTTAATGCAGATTAGTTTTGTTTTACCGTGTTTGGTTTAGTTGTATTATTTTACAATTTAGCTGCAAGTGAAATTGTTGATGAATATATCCGTTATATTTATTTATGCGCTAACTGAAACATCTGATAGCATGTTTTTAGAAGTTAAGTAATTTCTTCAATAAAAAATCCAAAAGCTTTTAGCAAATAATTTCCTGAAGAAACAAGATAGCGCCTGTACTGTCCTTTTTAATAAATAACTTAGAGTAATTTTCAATGTTCAGCATAGATTAAATTATAAATGTTCCAACGTCGAGTGTACAAGATAGGTTTGTTAGAATAAATTACTATATTCGAAATAGAGACACTTCAAAAGATCATGTACATAAATTACTTTCAATATTACTTATGTGAGATTAATAGATATACACGAATAAGGTTTATAAATGAACAATAATGATTCTTACGTGATGATGCGAAAATTAGACACATTGTTTTTGTATCTTTTCGAATATAATAATCGTTTTTAAAAATGTTTAAACCGATTTTTAACTGAATAGTTGGTGCATGAACTAATTGCTAAAAATTTATTAAATTTATTTAAATTTTATTTTTCCAAAATTTATATAAAAATTAGATTTAACTTTAAAAAATGTTTTTCTTCTGAGACAAGTTTTTTTTTTCAATGGATTAGTCTTCAAAAACGTCCAGGTCCAATACCTTTCCATTAGCGTTGGGGGACTTCTCCCTGCACCCCCAAACCTTCTCCTGTACCTCCAATAATTACCTTTTTGACCCTAATCAAAAGTAAGAAACGGATTTCAAAATCCGTTTCATAAATTTTCATGTTCTTTTATGAAATAGATTTCGAAATCCGTTTCAAAAAAGTATGAAACGGATTCTAAAATCCGTTTCACAAAAAAAAAATTAAAATTTGTAAAACGGATTTTCAGAATCCGTTTCAGAAATGTATAAAACGGATTCCGAAATCCGTTTCACAAAAAAGAAATTAAAATTTGTGAAACGGATTTCAAATTCCATTTCAGAAAAGTATGAAACGGATTCTGAAATCCGTTTCTAGAAAAAAAAATTAAAATTTGTGAAACGAATTTCGGAATCCGTTTCATACTTTTCTGAAACGGATTCTAAATCCGTTTTAGAAAAGTATGAAACGGATTCCGAAATCCGTTTCTAAAAAAAATTAAAATTAAAAACATGGTTGTCGTTGATGTCGCTAAGGGAGGGGTCGAAGGTAGTGTGACGAAGGAGGTTGAGCTGGGAGAGGGTTGGGAGAGGCCCATGGAGAGGGAGGGGAAGTGGGTGGAGGAGGCGATGAGGAAGGCGAGACCTTCACCGAAGGGACAGGAGGGAGAGGAGAGGATGGAGAAGGAGAAGCGGGAGAAGAAGGAGGCAGTGGAGTTAGTTTGGGGGTGAAGAAAACAAAAAGTCAAATTATTAGAAATACAGGAGAAGGTTTGAGGTTGCAAGGACCCCTTAGCGTTGCAATTCATAAAACATATCGGGCTAACAATAGTTTATTTTTTATTTCATTTGTTGTTTTTATCCATGCAATAAATTAGCACGATAACGCCTTTTTTGGGCTGGCCTAGAATTATCCGTACCATTATGGTTGAAAGCAATTGAAAGAGTGAAAACTGTATGTAAATTTCAAATACAATCGTTTTTTTTTATTTGAATAGTTTAAATAAATATTTTTTTTATTTTTAGTGTATTCTCAAAATAATCATTCAAAAATTTTAAATAATATATTTTTAAAAGAGTAGCATTATCTAAGTAAAACTTTTACAAGAAAATGACATTTATTATTGATCTTAACACGGAAAACACAATCATAATATATTATAAATCAAATATCGTTCCATGTTTTTCGAGTTCTCTTACATGTATTGATTAGTGATCTCCGTAGTATTTTTCTTTTTAATTTGATGCGTTTGGTATCGATAAAACCACTGCTGGTTATAATTAAAATAAGTTGAATTGTGCCAAATTTATTGCAAACTTTTCTGAAATCATATATGAATTGCTAAACTGAAATATAATATAATTATTTATTCATATATGATGAACATGAACTTATTAAATTGATCTACGCTGAGGTTCCTCTGTGCCTTCTCTACCTGTTACGAGGCTCTTAATTTTTCATGCTATACATGGTTTGCACTTCTACGCTTCACAATAATAGGATACCTCTTCTGCGTCCTAGTTGTTGGGAAAAACACCAACTTGTCTTCCTCAGCAGGAACCCAACTGCCATCAATTCAAACCACGAAATTAGTGATAGATTAAAATTAAACTCTTAACACATACACCATAATTAAAGAGTTTTTAGTGTAAAAAGTAAAAACTATAAAAAAAATTTAAAAAATTTAAAAAAAAAAAAAAAAACCACAGACTGACATGTGGCATATTGACTAACGGCGCAAATCTGTCTGAAAGGGACCTAATTGAAGTACTTTTTCAAAAGTTAGGATACAATTGACACTTTTTTAAACCGGGTACCTATTTGACACCATAGCCCCAAACTGGATACTATACGACTAATTATACCTTATTTTAAAGACACGTCAAAAAAACAACATAGAAAAGAGTCCAGATTCTTTATTGGATAACAACATAAAAAAGAGTCCAAATTCTTTATTGAATTTTTTTGGTAATGTCTCTTACTGAGCATTAAAAATACACTGTATTGATATTTTAAATATTTTTTTAATATATTTTAAAACGTCAAAATTAATGACGATCAATGTATTATAAAGACACGGTAGAGAAACAGTACAGAAAAAACCAACAGAGAATCCAAATTCGACACAAAAAACCGCAGAAAATTCAAATTCCATAATTAAGATACATAACTATGCATAACGTTTGTACCTGAAGCGGGTGACAATGCGGTGAAGGAAGACAGAAAGTACAACTCTGGCTAGCTCATAACCAGGGCACAACCGTGGCCCTCCCCCAAAAGGTGTATAAACATTCGCAGGGTTTGATGCTTCCGATGAGTTACTCTGATAAATTATGGTCACCGGTAAGTGACAAAGAACAAAAACTCATTTGAGACCGAACTTGGATTAGTAATAAAGACTGAAGTACCTGCCATCTCCAGGGATTGAAGGTGCGTGCATCTTTGTAATATTCAGGATTCAGATGTACAGCACGAAATGATGCGAAGACCTTCCATCCCTTAGGAATAGTGTAACCTATTACAAGTAAAGCATTCAAATTTTGTTGCAGTAGGTAAATTGCAATGTGCGATTTCTCATAGGCTAAATTCCACAACCTTTTTATTGTGGGTTACCTTTTATGTCTATGTCTGTCGTTGCTCTTCTAAATATCCCACCAATTATATTTGCCACCCTCAAGGTCTCATTCACAACCTGTATTGCACAAATGATTAAAAAACAAGGAAAGGACATGACTTAAAACACCGACAAAATCAATAGTAGCTGTTGTTCGACAACCTTATACTGTTAATTTCATTATACATTGAGCATTGAGGTAACATGTATATACTGTATACTTACACACTGGGTAAAAACCATTGACTTGTAATCTGTCCATTCCAGTGGTGCCGCTGGGTCACTCCTTGCTCTGATTTGGTCATGCTCTTCCTGTAAATAACACAATCAAAGTCTAAAAAATAGTCCAGTATTAACATACACTAATGCGAGATTAAGGAAAAAGTAATCCTGATTAACATGGTGATACCAGATTAAATCTAAAAGGATTTACTGGTATTGTAAATAGTTGAAGGAGTCAAAGTTATAGTCATCCTCCACGTGGGGTTTGGGACTAATATGACACTGTCACCTTTCACATAACTACGAACGTGTGATCATAAATAGGCGTTGAAATTAGAGCCACACGACTTCCCAGACATGACCATGGGACCGAGAGGTCCAAGGAGATAAGTCCGCGGCAAAACAAGTTCTGCAAACACAAAAAGTACTTTCTGCAGAGTGCAGCAGATGATGCAGAAGCAGATACAGACGCACGGTGGCAAGGGCCTTTCCGTCTTTCCGCACCACACACGGCCGTGATCAGGTCAAAAAGACCAATACCAAGCGTGAGCTTTGAATGTAATAATTTTGCCTCTTGGTTCCACCAATGTCTCCTATGACTTTTTTTTCCTGTCTACTTTTTTACTACGTTTTCACACCATCATTTGTTTCCCCTGTTAAACCAAATCCTGGCTATGAAGATCTTTCTTTTCTAATAAAACATTATCTCTCCACACATATATATAAGAATGAAAGTGTTTTTAAAATATTTAGAAGATCCAATTATTTGAAAGCACTTGTGTTGGGATGTGAAGTATAGTGTGATATGGATGATGTCAGAAAATGACAAAGGACTTGGACACGGGCGGTGAGTAAGAATCATTGATTGGTGAAATGAGAAAATGGAGTCAATGGTGAAATGACCTTGGATAGATCACCATCTGCCCATATCCCTCTCTTCTTTTGTGTCTGCTCTCAGTCATGACAAAGCGTGATTGCTTTCAACTTATCAACCGTGTTACTACGGTGAAAATTTGAAGGAGCCAGGCTTTAACCACAGGCTTTGAATTCAGTTGAATTCAGAATTAATTTAACGTGCACAAAACAACAAAAACCAGACATAAAATCTTTTTCCTGTGTCTGGCAGTGTCCTAGGGAAAACAAAAAAGGAATCCTACATTAATTACAACTTCATAGCCGTACTTTTCCAAATTTGGATTATGGAACTAACCAATTTTTTTTATAAACAACTTAAACAATATTTGCGCTTTTCCTAATGATTGTCATAATATAGTCAGAAATCACGATGAATAAAGGATTTACTCCTTTATTTTGCTTCTTTTGTATTTCTAGGATTAGTTTGCAGAATAATGTTTTCTAATAAAATCTTTATATCATTTCTTATTTTATCTTTCCTCTTTCCATCTAATACCATAAATGTACGATTTAAAATATTTAAAATTAGAAGACAGATAATAGTATGATAATATATATTTAGAATTCAACAGATAAAAAATAATTCCTTTCCATAATTATGACCGATGTAATGCAACAGAGAGTGTTAAAAACCATGATATTTAACATATCGACTATATTAAAAGTCAGGGGTACGATATTTTAATATAAAACAAAAAATTCTCATTTACTATTTCTATTCCAAAATAGCTGCAATTTTAGAAATAAAAAATGTTTCAAAATAATTGAATCTTCCAATAAAGCATTTTTTTCCTTCTTTTATTTAAAATAATGTATTCATGAAAAGGTAGAATTATTCAAAAAGATAAAAATAGCAGCAGTATATTCATGTATGCGTAGAATAATCTCGTGGAGGTAGTAACCCTGTTAGCCATTTTTTTAAGCAAAATACCTTTCCATAATTAATGTTTAGAATGGGGCGTTTATAATAAGGAAAAGTCAATCCCGGTGGCGGTGGAGACAGAGAGTATAAAGGATCAGATAACGAAAACGAGTTTCCAACGGAAGCACACCACACACGGTGGACTGGCGGTGGAGTGGTGGTGGTCATTAACATGGACAGGGTGGTGGTGGGGTTGTTTGCAGCCACAACCATTCGGTCCAGAAAACCCAAACCAAATCATGACATCAAAATTCCAGAATTATAATAAAAACAAAAATTGTTAAAAATTAAGAAAAAAAAATTAGATATTTGTGAATCATGTTTTACGTAAACAAACGAATATTGTGATGATCATATAAATAAATAAGGTATAGCATAGCGGGAGCTTAGGTTTGTTACGTACCTTGAGCTGTGCCAGGGCCAGAGGAGTCTCAGTGAGGAACTTGACTGCAAGAGTCATTATGGTGGAGGTGGTCTCGTAACCGGCGACGAGCAAAGCCAACAAGAAATCCACTATTTGGTCGTCGGAAAAGTGGTCACCGGAGGCCAACAGTGCCCCTAGCATGTCACTCTTTTTCTCTTTCCCTTCGTTATACTCTTCTCTCCTCTGCCTCACCACCAACGTTAGTGCCTCTGCCACCTTTGTTCTTGCCTGCAAACTCAATTCATATTCACTAATCACTAATCTCATACTAAAAAGATTTAATATTGTCATTAACCCATGAATTAAACGTGTTGAAATTTGGGTGCATATGGACCTTGATGGCTCTGCGGTATGTGGTGGAGAAGAGAGGTAAAGGGAGAGTGAAGAAGCCTTCAATCACAAGAACATACTCTTTCCTTAAACTCTCAGTCCATTCATCAGGGTCAAAGCTCATCAATTGCTTCACTGTTAGCTCAAACGTTATCTGCAAAACCAGCGTTGTCAAAACAATTATCCATAACCATCATCATTTGCACAAACATTGTTAGCAATTTGGGGAATAAAAAAACACGAGTAGTTGAAAAGGAATTACTAAAAGGCAACAACCCCCTCCCTTTCCACATGTCTTATATCATGCATACAAACATCTTCATACATGTGCATGCTCACCCTACATGATGATGACCAAACGTTTAATATGCAGAGTGTGATTATTATCCTTTGTAACCGAAGGAAACCTTTTTCGTTTAAATTAACGTCTGATGCAAAGCCTCATGTGCAACCAGATTGGACACATTGTACCGAACCATGGAATCTGAGTCACCACACCCCATTTTCATCACGCACATCGCTATCATATGCTAACACACCCGTATTACTTTATTAATTACAAACAACTTTTTCCGATTAAACCAAAATTAAATAAAACAAAAACAAAAACAACAAGAAAATACTCAAACAGAGACATGAGAGAGAAAGCTTTAAAACTTTCCAGTGCTGGTTAGACACATATACGAAAGTTGCTGATTAGCTTTCAACTAAATAAGTAAACAAACAAAACTAGATTTAGATAATAAAATCAAAGAATTTGAGGTGCAATAGGGAAGACCTGGTCCACCACTTTTCTCTCACTCACAGCCCCCATATGGTACATTATGATGGTGAGTCAACCAGCCAAACTCGCCCGAGCCATAGCTGACTTGACTCGGCAACACACATGAACGTGTTATTCCCCGGTAATGATTTGGGAAAGTTAAAACACTATTAATAACACCTTTTCTAATCAGAATTCAAAATTTCACCTTCGTAATCCACAAAGTCATGAAAAAAACGTTACACAAACATAATATCCTTGAAATATCCGCGACTACTACTATTGTTGTGATCACATCTCTTCTGCAAAATCAATAAATGCAAAGAAACCGCGACCACAGCCATATTTAAAACCTTGGACTAATCAATACTGTAAACTAAACGCAACATAACTGTGACCACGACAGAAATTTAAAACCTTGGTAATTCATAAATGAAAAAATCAAATTCAAAAACCGAAATAAAACTTTTATTCTCACAAGGAAAACACAAAAAACACTAACACAGCTCAAGTGACTAACAACATCAACAACTTAAAAAGGTGCAAACAAATACGCAAGTTAAGTGACAAAAAACTTGTACAAAAATTAAAAATATACAAGTTGGTTTAAGTAAAAAACTTAAATTATTTTATATTCTCGTGTTCTGTTATAAGTATTTAACCTTTTTTGCCTGGTCCATGAGAGTAACACGATCGGACCAGGTATCGAGGTTGAGGCCGATGAGGCGGTCGATGTGGTGGAGAAGGTGATCCTTGATGATGGAGGAGTTGGCGAAGCTCATGGTGAGCGAGTGCATTCTCTTGTGCAGAGCGCCTTTCATCAACAGAAGAGAGTGTTTTCCGAGTAGGTTCGATATGGAACCAGGGTAACTGCAATCCAACAGCTTCCCCTCGTTCTGCAGAATGAACCGGTTCAGCTCCGGGTCCGCCGAGAACACCGTCGGCTCGCCGAATACGTGCGTCATGAAGATCGACCCGTAGCGCCTCACGCGCTCGTCCATGAACGGCTCCGGATTGGCGCTCTTGTACGCAGATATCAGCTGCAGCGTCTCGCCGATGAACGGCAGACCGTAGCTGCCCGGCGGAAGCCGCAACTTCCGCCGGCTCAACGCCCGGCGCAGGAAGATCGCGGCGGCGAAGGCGGCGAACAATAAGAGGAGTGTTGGCAGAGAAACCATTGCTGCAACAGAAGAAGTGTTATGGATATAAACCCAACCAAACTGTTTTGAATGGTTGGAGAGAGAGAGAGAGAGAGAGAGAGAGAGAGAGAGAGAGAGAGAGAAAGAGAAAGCGTATTAATAGAAGAGTGGAGGAGCGCACGAGGGGGTGGGGGTACCTCTGTGTGTGAGTGCCCAGTGCTCAGACTCTAGAAGATGAAGAAGAAAAGGATCTATTGTGACCAAACAAATTATCTCACATCACTTTTTTTCTTTCCTTTTTAATTTTTACAATCATTTTATTTTATCTTATAATTTATAATTATAATTAAAAGCATTTATTATAATTAATTATTTGCTGAATTCATTTACTACATTGATTATTATTTTTCTAAAATGAAAGCAAATATTGTATGAAATAAATGTGGGATTCATTCTATGGGGTGATAAAGGAAACTGGTAAAGAATTAAAAAGTTTTTTTTTTTTTTACCTATTTCTTTTTTCACTTTTTCATTGTCAAAAAACTGGATGAGGTGTAAATAGCAGCGTGTATTGAATAGTTGTACCAATGTGTTAAGTTGAATATCCATATTGTTGCTTGTGTACTTGCTTAGTTCCTATGGTTGCTGTAGAAACATTTTTCAGTCGAAGTACACAAGTCTTAAATGGGATTAAATTGATAATAAATATTTATTTAATTATACTTAAATAGTAATATCAAAAAATAATAAATACACACGTGAAAAACTTGAAAAACGACGTAGTTTTTAATATTTGTAATATTAAATAATTAGTCAAATATTATCTTCAATAATATCTTTTTAAATAAACACAATTAAGTGATGAAATGAAGAAAATAAAATACTAACCAATGTCCACCGGTTAAAAATATTAATAAACATTAAATTTTAAAACGTTCGTAATTAATTGTAACATAAATTTTTACCTTAAGTTAATTGTAATCCATTTTTTATAAAATTAATTGTAATTGAGTATAAAAGTTTTACAAAAATTAAGTATTTGATATTTATATTAAAATTTAGTGGTAAAAGTCATTTTATTAAATCATTTTTTATATAAAAAAAATAGTATAACATTCATACTAATAAAAAATTTGGTTAAAAATTAGTAAGAGATAATATTGTTCTATTTTTGAAAAAAATAAAAATTAACAAAACATGAGTACTTAATAAAAAAGTAATTAATAAAGTAATATGTTAAAAAATCATTTTTAACAAAAAAAATATTAGTATAACATTTATACAAATAATAAATTTAGTATGAAATTGAGAGAAACAATATAAATATTAATATAAATATTAGTACTTAATTTTGTAAAAGTATTTATACTTAATTATTTTTAATCTTATAAAAAATGGATTACAAAAATATTTTAATTATTAAGAAAAATTGGGACAAAATTGAATCAGATACACGTACTTACGTACTAAATTGAAACAAAAAAAAACATATATGGGGACTAAATAGAAACCAACACAATGGCATCTCATAGTGACACTGACAATGCAACGTGTCACACACAGAGATTTGACACGTGACATTTTTTATTTTTTTTTCAAAAAAAATTCAAAAAATTCAAAAAAAATCAAAAAGTTCAAAAAAAAATTTAAAAAAATTACAAATTGACACGTGGCACGTTGACTAACGGCGTTAGTCAACTTTGTTTGAAAGGGACCTAATTGAAACATTTTGTCAAAAATTGATATGCAATTGACACTTTTTTTAAATCGGGTACCTATTTGACACACTAGCCCCAAACTGGGTACTATACAAGTAATTATATCTAATAATTAATACAGTTTTATCTTATTTAGAGATAAAAATACACATAAATATTATTTTATTTGGAGATAAAAATACACATAAATATTATTTTATTTTATTTAGAGATAAAAATACACATAAATATTACGAAGGATGTACTTCATTTGTCCTTGTAAGTTAGTCGGTGACATTGTTTGTAATAAATTTTTAACAATGGGTATAGATTAGATGAACGTGTCAAAATAAGTGAAATACGTGGTACACTGATCATTATAGAAGAAGTCAGGTTTAAACTTTAGAAACATTGTCGTTTTTTTTTTAAATCTTAATTGAATTCTTGTATTCTATGTCATCCTAATTAGATTATCGTTTTTTAAAATGTGTTTTAACTTGGTTCTTTTTATCATTGTAACTATTAATTTTGTATCAAGTGTCAAGTGCTGATTTTTTATTTTATTTTTTAAATAAAATAATTTTCATTCTTAAATATGATCATATCACATATCTATTCTTTGTTTTTTTTTAATTTTTTAATTGCTTTTTCTTCAATTATTAATTTAAAATAAACAAAAAAAACTACAAAGTCACATATTGAGGAGGGTTTAAAACTTTTTTTAAGTTATAGTTGATACGCTAGAATTTTGTAGGTGGAACTTTCTTTATATTTGATTATTTTTTGTAATTTGGTTCATTAAGTTTTTTAGAGTAGTCCATACATCTATCTATTATTAATAAAGTAAAAAATATAGTATCTAAAATAGCTTCTATTATTAATAAAAATAATTATAATTAATTTGTAAAATAAATAAGGTTTGAATAGTATTTAATTTAATTAATATAATGATTATTTATTTTTTATCTCTAAATTTATTTGCTAGTTAATGATTTTTTTTACAACAATATTTACATCAAGTTTCAGAGTATGATAAAATGTGCTTTAAACCGATACACACATAAATCATTTAGTACATTTTAGAGTTTTTGTTTTTATTTATTGATTTTTCTTTTACTCGTTTATCTTTATTTTTGTTAATCAAAATCAAATAAGTGGAGTTGAGTTTTATATTGCTTAAAGTTTATTTTTCTCTCTAATCTTGATTTTTGTTTTTTGGATTGCAAGTTGTGTGTTTGATTTTAAAAATTAAATTAGAAATTGATTGAACATTATTTTAACAATTATATATATATATATATATATATATATATATATATATATATAGAGAGAGAGAGAGAGAGAGGAATTTATATATTTGATTAAATGGTATTTTAATCAAATATATAAATTTTGATAATTGTGACGAGAGACATTTTTTTAATTCTTTAAATTTGTTGTTATGCTTATCTATTTTTTTATACTTATAAACCCCTAAACCCCACGTATCAAATATATTGAGTACAATCAATATATTTTTCTTTTAGAATCAATTTAAAGATGTACTCTGTGTTGTAAAATTTAGAAATATTCAATATGTTTGATTTCAAATCCAACAACGAATGACAAAATAATTATTTAAAGGCATTAAATTTATATAAATTTTAATAACTCTCCCAAAATATTTTTTTTTCCTTCATAAAATTTTACTTAAAGAGATTAAATGGTATATTTACCTAAACTCTCGTTTCATCATACTTTCTTATCCATAGTATGAAATAATACCTTTATTTTTTATTTTTACTTTTAATTACTAGTTTGATTTTTTGTACACTTACATTACTGTTTCATGTAACACTGTGTTTTACGGTTTCAAAAACATTGTACGCATTGATTTATTGTATTTTTCATTTCTATTTATAAATTTATATTCAAATAGTAAAACAATGTTAGATTATAGCTATTGACAGTGAATATAAATTTAACAAATTAAATTAGTCTAAAAAATTGTGTTAATTTTTCCTGTCATTTCTCTTATTTTGTGTTTATTGCGTCTTCTTGTTGAATTCCAATTTATTATGATTTGTATACTGTAATTCGTAATCAAATATTGCAATTGAGGTTTTGTTAATCAAATACAAAAATTTAAACATTACTTTTCTATAGATAATATGCAACCGTAATTTTCTTTATATTTAGACACGTATTTTATAGCCATTTAAATTGCATGGACTTAATTAGAAACTTCAACCTTAACAAAATATTTTAAAAAGTAATCATATTTGGTAATTTCAATTATCAATTGATGAATTTACAAAAAAAGATATTATAATTATAGTAATGAAAATATCTGTCCACAAAGATAAACAATTAAAGAGAAAAAGAGGTAAAATATTTGAAAATGGCATGTATAATACAGTGAGGTAGTGAGGTGATGACAATTTGTGAGAAAAAAATCATATTTGAAAATAAAAATTCAGATTTAATATATTTATGAAATAACGTGAAAACAGGACTTTAAACCTAATTCAATATCACAAAAATTGATTTATAAAGTGAGATTTGTACCATTTTATATATTATAAAATTATCTTATTTTTAATTGACGCGTTGAATGTCTAGTGCACTCAATAAATATTAATTGGTGGTTCGATATAAAACACTTTGGTATAATAATCAATAACAAATTTTACTAGAATAAATTCAAACTTATAATACTGATATTATGTTAAAAGATAAAACTTTAAGTATAAATCGATCCTACAAAATAGACTTATCAGATGAGATTTGTACTTTTTATATAGTAAAAAATATTTTATTTATAATCGATGTGAGATTTTTTACGAATAAATTTTATTGATTTAAGAAATGAAATAATAAATAATTGTGTACTGTATAGAGCTTGGCATGTTCTCAAAATATTTAAAAAGTAAAAAAGGTTATTGGGGATAATGGGTTTGGCGAAGGAGCGAATGGGTTGATGTCCCTTTTAGAAGGGTCCATACCTTTGTTTTCTTTTGTTACACAGGGAACATGTGGTTCAACACAATGCACATCATTATACTTTCGTTTATCCTATTAATTAATTAATCATAATAATAATCTTCGATCTATAAATATTCCACCCGAACAACCAAAAGGACTCGTCTATCTTATTTTGAAGTCACTTCTTACAAGTAAGTAAGTATATGCTTCATCATATGGATTAATTTATATTTCAAAACAGAACATTACTTTTTATTTTTTAAAAACTTTATTTATTTTAGAAGAAAAAAAGAAGGTGATGTTTTCTCTAGTAAAAAAATTACTTTTTGAATACGTTACGGAGGAAGAAGATTCTTAGCATAATCCAGTGTGATTTTATTAAAAAATATTATTATATTGTAGTAGGTATGTTAGTGGTTTGGAGACAGATTAAGATCCAAATTTGTGGGATTTGGATGAAACTTTCTTAATTAGTTTCTCAGTTTAAATATCTGAAATAAAATCACAATTCGTACAGTTTCAACAAGGTATTGTAATATCTGTATCTACCATCAGCTTTTATATTTACATTCTACTTAAGGCCAACAAATCAGTAATACTTGACATATTTCAATAAAATTTGTAAAACAAATACTTGACATGACACAATAATTAAAACAATTTCAATGAAATCTTTAAAGTTAATATTTTGCTCGCTTGTTGAACATTTTCTGGCGTCGTTTTTTTCATAAAATTTATCTCTCTACCTTTATACTTATATATAGAGAGAGAAAGAGACGGAATTACAATTAATATTAAATCAAAGAAGATATACAAAATTACATAATACTTATCTTTATTAATCGTCTAATTCACCAAAGTGTTTTTGTGCTTTAATATAAGTGTGTGAAATAAATTAAAAAAAATGATAATTAAAACTTTTCTATATCTACGCTTTAATTTATTTAGTTTTTTTTAAGGCATGCATCGATGTACGTGGGTTGATGTAAATTCAAAAGTTTCAAGTTAAAGGTGAGAATAGTCATTATTGGTGATGTATGCAGTAAAAGCATATAAGCTTTAACTTCTGGGCTGGAAATAATTAAGGTGAACTTAGTGAAATGGGGCTACAAATAGAAATGAGAAGAATTTTTTCCTCTCTTACCAACTAATCCAATCTTTGGTTTCTTCCCAATTATTCCTTTCTCTCTTTTGATTTCAAAGTCAATTTCTTTTATTCCTCTGTTACCCTTTGCCTTTGTGTAGTTACAGAGGGAGCCAAAAATGAAATAAAGGAAAAGAAAAAGAGTAGAAAATGTTGTAATTAAATTAAAAGAAAAATAATAAATGAATGAAAAGTTTGAGTTATTTTTATTTTTTTACAAAAGTAATTGCTAAATATTAAAATATTTTATTTTACAAAATAATAAATCTAACCTATTTTTGTTTATTACTATTATTATATAATTATTTTAATTATTTATTATATTTACCCAAACATAAATGATTCTTTGGAAAAATAATCAATTGTACATTAATAAAATGAAATATTAATCGATTATATCAAAATATTTTAATATTTCAAATATAATTATTTATATCTTAAACATAATAATTATGGATAACATTTGTTGTAAATCATCAAAAAATTTAAATGATAAAATATATCTTGATTTCTTGTTCTACTGTCAATATTTTAACTTTTTGTTTTCTTCGCTCACTGGATTTTCGATGTTGGAATCAAATACAGGGTTAGTGATTTGAAATCCACAAACTAGTTAAAAGAAATTATAGAGCATCATGTTAATTAGAGTGTTGGCTTCAATAATTTTCTCTTCCCTCTTATCCTCTTCAATTTAGATATCTTCCATGCTTAGGATCTTTACGGTGATTACGAAGTTTATTTTGTGTTCTTTACTCCTATTATTTTTTTTCAAATTAGAATTTACTACACAAGGAAAATCAAGTTAAAGTATAATCTAGTTTTGGTTTTGTTTTCTAATTTAGGTTATAAGTTACATTTGTATAGTGTGATGAGTTGATATCATTGTATCTGAAATTGATATTTTATTAAAGCTTTTTGAGATGTAATTATTGTTGACTTGGTAGATTAAACCTTAAAGTTTAATTTTGTTTTACTTATAAAATAACAAATTTAATAACAAAATTACGAAATCAAAAGTTTAGTTAAAAGAACCGCAACCTTTAGAATTTAGTGTTAAAATTTAGGAAAAATGTAAAAAATTATATAATAAAATATATAATTAAAAAGATGGAATTTACCTGATTTTTTAACGAACTCAAATAAAATTAAAAATTAAAAAAATTTAAAATAGCATGAGACAATGATGATGTCACGTAGTCAAAACAAAGATTGTTGTCCCTGGTCAGCAAACACCCTCACGTGTCCGCTTCTGGTTTCCTTCTTCTCACGAATGCTTGTGGTACGTGTCAGTCCTCGCACGTGTACCTCCAGTTTTCTTTTCAATCTTCATTTAAATAATTCTGGTGCTACTTATATATTTGGCAAATAATAATAATCCACGTATATGTCCGTACACCATATACATCCATTATCCAGGCACGTGCATGCAAATTTAGCTAGGCCACATTTTGCTACTGCCATGGCACGTGTTACTGTCACTAAATATCTATTACTAAATATCTATTCGATTTTCTTTACCTTTTCTTTCTGATCTTCTGTGTCACCATCGTCATTCACTATTTTCTCTATGGAATGAATAATTGCAATTTTTCACATGTTTTTTAATTTTTACTCATAAAAGGGAAGGTTAGATGCACTGCAAAATAATTTGGCCTTGAAAGCAAAGAAATTGAGTTTGCGTAAAGCTAAAACAGAACAAGAAAGCGTGAACTAAAAACATGTACCCTTCTATTAATTTTTAGGTAGCAAAAGCATAGGAAGAACTCTGATTGGACAAGATACTAGAAAAATGTTAGCTTTTTGTAATCTTAAATGAACACCAATAATTATTGGAAGACTTTCTGATTAAACCAGTGATAATTGGATTATCTTGATTGACATTAATTGCGGGCTAAATTACTGTTAATCTTTTGTGTTCTGGTTACTTTTTGTTTCTAACTAATGATGCTCATTAGGAGAAAATCCTATCCAAAAATTGCCGCTTGTGCCTTTTTTTTTTGTCAAATCCTTCGATCCAACGTCGCAATTTGCTAGCATTGAAAATTTGTTCATAATCATTCTTCAATCGACTATGTATATATTATTGTGAAGCCTAAACCAATGAAGTTGGTTATGAATTTTGTTTGGCGTCACATTATTTATGGTGATGAAAGAAAGTGATTAGAAGTTGGAAAGACTAAAGTACGTGGTTACAGTGTACTATTGATGATGTTGTGGCTTGCAAGGTGCATAACGTAAACGAGGGAGCAGACACTACAAAAGTGTACCATCCATGGTCGACATGCTGTTTTCTTTTCACCATTTTCATAAAATCATCGAGTAGTAACAGTGTAGTTTTATGATCCTAATATGCCATTCACATCTCTGACTATCATATCTCTCTAATCACACTGTCATGTCCTCTTCACATCACTTTTCCAACTCTACTTTCAAATAAGAAAATTTTATATAAGTTATTGGTATAAAATATAATTTATGAAAGACTAACAATGATATCTAAGTAATGAATTAGTTTAGTATCGTTCTGATTTCGATTCAAGTTTATCTGTAGTTATTGTATTTTCAAAAGTATTGTCTGTTTAGAGTGTTTGAACTTCATCACGAAGACGTTTTAGAAGGTGAAAAAAAATAAAAATATTTAAATTTTGTTTAACCTTAATTCTTAAATGATGTAAGACTTATTAGATATATCAAAACAAATAAAAAGTAAACATGGAGACGTGGAAATGAGAGAACACTGACCTGGGAGGATTAGTAACAGTTTGGAACTGACATTGGGAATGATTAGTGTCGAGGACGATGGGATTTGACGATGGACTAAAATTATAGTGAAATCATGATTTTCACCAAACAAACACACCTGCAAAATTATGGTGCTGAATGTGTACCCATTGTGGGAGGTATTCATTTTTGTAATTCCTGTTTTGACTTTTTTTTTTCTTCTTAATGCACAGATTATGGCCCCATCTACTCCACTTAGGCATGTCCCTTGCAACCTTTGTGCCCATCACCATTCTTCACTTTCCACTGACACTCTCCGACACCCAACACGTGTACAATCATCACTCTAATTCTTCTCCACTTTAAAATATTTTATAACAAAAATTATCCTATTAAAAAACATAAACACGAGTAGAGTTTGCTGTTCATGAATCAAAGTCAGTGTTTATCTCTGTAGTACATGTGAATTCTGATAACAATAATCTCGGTAATCTAAACCTGTTCAGAAAACGATAGTCCCGATTTGTTCTCACTCTTAGCATTATTCAGAATTCAGAAAGAGGTTTCCTTCTTTCACAAACAGTTCCTGATCCATAGATCCACTGTTCATGCATGTGTATGTTTCCTGGGTCATAAGCCTATAATGCATGCCATTATAAATTTCACTACAACAAAACTTATAATTATAATGATAATATTTCAATATAATGTTAAAGCAAAAATTAAGCTAAAGTAATGGTTTTTCACTTCATGTTAGTGAGTGAGTAAAAGATGGGTTCATTATTAGCATGTCAAGAAAATAATATTTATTTTTCTGTTTAAGCGTCACTCTCCTTTTGGCATGTTATCTTTTATAACAAAAGGTTGAGCACGGTCAAGTAAAACTGAAGTTAAGTTTTACAGTAAATCTTGTTGGTTCCTTAAAGTTAAATCGTCGTGAACGTGGTTAAATAATTAGTCTATTGAAGAGCCAAATTTTACTGTACTGGTTGTCTATGCGTGTTGTTGTGAAATTAATCTCTAATTATTAAATCAATATATGTTTTTCGTCAGCACTTAAAATTTTTTCGTAGGAATGAAATATAAGTATACATTCTAGATGTTTCAGAGATTAATTGGGGATTTTTTTAATATAATTTTTTAATTTGATGACATGAAAAACTTTAAAGACCAAATCGAAAATATTTCTCGTTTACCCTTGGTAGTAGTGGGTATGCATTATTAGGCATAGACTTTTCAACTTCATGGGCTTCATTTTAAATTCTGATACTTGGGCTTCATGGACCAGGTTATCAGATGTTGCATAATTAATAATGTTGATTTCTTCATCTGTTCTTACTTGCTGCAATAAGGATATATTTGGAGTTCCAAGAAAAAACAAAACAAAATTCTCAATAAACTGATACAAAAAAAAAAATCTTTATATCATTTTTCTAAATTTTTATTTTGAACTTATATATAAACTACTTTTAGTTTAGGAACAAATTTATTTATTTAATTTTTACCTTGTTCTCCTAAAAAAATTAATGCCACTGTTGTAAAAACAGTTTAAAAAGAACAGCAAAAACGAAAATTGAAATGAATGTTGTGATCTAGCATCATGTCAAATACATCGCAGACAAAGCACATAAACTGTTAAATTGTCAGTGTGCTTACAACTGAGGAAACACTTCAATAACTCTCACTATTGCAACAAAATAATAATTCATGCAAGATATTATACTCCAATAAGAGATGTTACCAGTGATTACTTTCACACTGATAGGGTTTAGTTACACGAATACAACACAGTGTTCATGTAAACATATATCTAAGAATAATGCAAAATTTGGTTGAAATCATAGATACATGGTGATCTCAGATTATTTCACGTACGGATCATGCTAAAACAAGAATTTTTTTATTTTATTTGGCAAGTAGAAAACAAATAATAATTGCAAGGCATAAAAAAAAATCAAGGGAAACCAACAAAATGTGAATGTAAAAAAAATGGTGTTTTTCCACCAGGACCACAAAATAAATGTGAAGCAGCAATCAACCAACCATCCAAGAACACCCATGGCAGATAAGGCTGAGAGATAAGCCACATTTTATGCTCACACACTCACTCCTCACTGCATCCATCACAAAACTCACCTACACTCAAAAAACATACTTAACCATATTCATATATAAACATCCCTTTCCCACACTTTTTCCACCCATAAACACCACCTCACTAATCTTTAAAACACCGACATGGCCGCCATCGCCGCCACCACATCATACTTCTTCGGCACCAATCTCTACAGCCCGACAACCTTAAACACCGGAAGGTTCCACGCGTTCTTCAACTTCGGCACCAAGAAGGCGCCGCCGCCGCCGCCGCCGAAGAAAAAGGAAGTGAAAGTGAAACCCTCCTCCGGCGGGCGCCAGCTATGGTTCCCGAATGCGGAGGCGCCGGAGTGGCTCGACGGAAGCATGATCGGCGACCGCGGGTTCGATCCGTTCGGGTTCTCAAAGCCCGCGGAGTATCTTCAGTTTGACCTGGACTCGCTGGATCAGAACCTCGCTAAGAACGTCGCCGGCGAAGTGATCGGAACAAGGGTGGAGGTCGCAGAGGTCAAGCCGACGCCGTTTCAGCCCTACACGGAGGTTTTCGGGATTCAGAGGTTCCGCGAGTGCGAAGTCATTCACGGAAGGTGGGCAATGCTGGGTGCTCTCGGTGCTTTGGCCGTTGAGGCTCTCACCGGAGTCGCATGGCAAGACGCCGGAAAGGTACCGTTTTAGTGTCTCTTTCCTTAAACTGATTCTTCTTTTCGATACCCTTTTGCTCTTTCTGTTTTGGATTTCACCATTTTTTAGAAACATTTGATGGGTGTGAACTTTGACTACTCTTTTGCTTGATTTTACATTTTGATTTGTTCGATTCTCCTTCGGTTAACGACACAGTGATAGGATATCTATCTGCGTGAGGAAACTTGGATTCCGAACTTTTTTGACAAGACCATAGAATTTGCATGGAGATGTTGATTTTCTTATTTTATTTTGTGGGATGATGGTGTTTGTGTTTTGTTGTGTTGTGTGTGTATGAGTTTCAGACAACGTAGCGTGGTCCCAGGTCAGTGACAGCAAAATACTGGAACATACCTTCGACGTGTCCTATTGTAATCCACTGACATGCACAGTGGCACCAGATATTTTCAATAAATCATTATAATATTTTACAAATTTGATTGAAGACGGAAATTATGTACTCTAAATAAAGTAATTAATACAAAAGAAGAAGGTAAAGGTGTTGTTGTTTGGTTTCAGGTAGAGCTGGTGGAAGGATCATCTTACCTGGGACTTCCACTTCCGTTTTCATTGACGACACTGATATGGATCGAGGTGATAGTGATAGGATACATAGAGTTTCAGAGAAACGCAGAACTTGACCCAGAGAAAAGGTTGTACCCAGGAGGAAAATTCTTCGATCCTCTGGGTTTGGCGAACGACCCTGAAGAAAAAGCCAGACTTCAACTTGCAGAGATCAAGCATTCGCGCTTGGCCATGCTCGTCTTCCTCATCTTTGCCATTCAAGCTGCTGTCACAGGAAAAGGTCCTATCAGTTTTATTGCTACCTTCACCAAGTGACATATACAGATAATATAATATAACTTTTTACTCCTCTAATTTTATTAATTCTTTTCGGTACACCCAAAATATCAAAACTGCTACCTGTAATCTTATGAACCAATGTTATGTATGTTTCTATCTATAGTAATTTCGTGCTATACGCTTCTTGAATAATAATCTTAATAAGAGGAGGATTATTAGTAATTTTTTTTATTGGTATCATCAAACTTACAAAATTTAATAATATTAATAAATAGTAAAAATACATTAAGTATAAGAATGATACTGTTAAGATTTATCTTTCACGTATAAACTATATTAAGCTATTGGACACGAAATTAACGATGAATAATTAACACCTGCTAGATTTTGAAAAGAAAGATGATGTCTCTTATTATTTGTTCTTTTACAATTATTCACCGGAGAACACGATAGAAAACTAGTAGCATGACGTTGAGTTAATTTGAATGAATGTGTTATATACCTTTTTATTTTTTATTTTTAATTTTTACTTTTGATCATATAGAAGAAAAATATAAATTTGTATGTTGATTGAATTAATTATTCGTCACAACTGTGAATCGATTATAGATCTTGCCGGAAAAAAAATGTGGGTGGTGAAACTATAATCAATGAAATAAGAAACTTGTAAAACGTTATTATAATTAGGGACACGTTAGTTTCTATATCTAATATTTTGTCATTTTTCTGGTTTCAATGAATAGATAAGATAAAGTCTAATTAGTAATGGTATGTCTGATGATTAGTAATTCAGCATTCATAGTCTAAGAGATTAAACTGTCTCATAATCAAATAAAAGTGTAAATTAAATCTTTAACTTTTAGTATTCTAAGTTTTAGTTTCGAGAGTTTATTTTTTACATTTTATAATGAGTTTCAAAAATTTTAAGAATCTTCCTATAATATAAGAAAACTTTAACCTAAAAAAGACTTGAATGCTTCGATTTAAAATCACATAAACTTTGAACCAAGACGCTTTATAATAATATATTTTTTGTTATTTAATATTTTTCTCCTGTCTAACAATTTTATATTTTTCTTAAATGGAGTCCACGATTCATCTCAAATTTTTTTATTTTATTATTCATTTTAAATTAGATTTAATGTATTTTAAGTCAATCATCAAATAATAAATAAGCAAATAATATAGTTGATTGCCTGAATTTTTCACTGAAAAACTCAAATAAGTATACGCAATTTTTGTAATTAGATTTTTTGTGATACATGAAGAAATAATATACAATAATAATTTGAAAGATTAGAAAGAATTTTAAGTTAATAATTTTATTTAAGACTGTGAAGGAAAATAAATCAATGTATTATTAATATAGTTTAAATTTTAATCACTTAATGTAAAATCAAGTGTTGAGTTGATTCCATGAAGAATATAATTTTTTGTTCATACTTTAAAGTTTAAATGATATATGTTAAGATAATTATTTTTTATTTTGAATTCTTATTAATATACATTTGGTCGTATTTTGAGTCAGTTTTATTTATTTATTTATTTATTATTTTGAATTCTTATTAATATACATTTGGTTGTATTTTGACTCAATTTTTTTTTTATATATATATATATATATATATATATATATATATATATATATATATATATATAATTTTCTGAAAATTTTTCACATGTGAACCTAACCCTGTATCACGTGTGTTGATGTCAAAATTAATATTTTATATAATTTAATTTAGTTATTTTATTCTATATTCAAATTACTCTTTATTAAATAACAGCTTTTTAAAATTAAAATAATTATTTATTGTTTTACTTAAGTAATCATTTGATAGATTTAATTGTTTCATTCATTCATTTTCTCTTTAAATTAATATTTTTAAACTAAAATAAATATTTTTAATAATAAAAAGTTATCTCCATAGTAAATAACAAATATTTATAATAAAATTTAAAAAATTATTTAATCCAAATAATATATGGACAGGACTCTACAAAGTATATTCAGTTTGAGTCGGTCGTCCTATTTTTGAAAATAAAAAACATTTTAAATTATTATAGTTCATATACATCTTCAAATTATATTGTATCGCTATATTAACTATTAAAATTAGTTTTTCTATTGTAATTTAAATCTTAAAAAAATCTATTTTTCTATCAGCAATATTTTTTTTATCTATTTCTAATAAGACCAGTATTGTGTGTTAGTATGACATACGAACTTGTTTTGTATAGCGACAATAGAATAGTATAGCGGAGATGACTATGACCACATTATTTGTTTTGGAAGGTTTACCATTGTAATGATGAACTAAACATATTTTTTATTAAACTTTTTAAAAAATATATATTTAAGTTTAACTTTGGCAATTAATTATTTTAACTATCAATTTAAGGGTTAATGTATATGCTTGGTATCCTCTTTTATTTAATTTTGCCATTAAAATGTATTTTGCAATGCTTATCTTGTAAAAAAGTGGGATAAAACCACATATTTCGAAATTAGTTCATGCTTATCATTATTTTTCATTAATTCACAGCACAATTTCTTCCTTTCTTTTTTTTGTTTACTTTAAAAACAGTAGTTATCACATATACTCTCTTTCCAATAGAATTATTTAAGAATGAAACCCATCAGTTAATTCCTAATTTGAACTGTATCCATCATAACACATTTCATTAATAAAGTTTTAATTAATAATTGTTTTAAATATACATTTCAATCACATTTAATTTTTTAAATTCCAAATCGGTCCAAATATTTCAAGAGAATATTAACCATTATCCTAAAGGTACTAATTAAAGAATAATTAATATGTATTGGTATAATTATTTTTACATTAAAAATTGAGATAATTAAGTACATTAATTAAAATAGTATAAATGTATATAATAGAATTTTTTTAAGAAAAAAATACCATTTTAATTTTTAAACAATAATTTTCTAATACAAAATAAGGATTTTGAAATTTTTAAAGTGTCTATTAAAATTTATACTTTAATTGTTTATTATTTTTTTTGTAATTTTAGATGTTTCACATTATTTTTTTATTTTTGCTGGTTTTTATGTTAATTTAAACTTTATATTTAATTTTTAATAATATTAAAATATAGTTATTTTATTATTTAATTATTTTAATTTTTATTGGTGAACATTAAATAAGATATTAAACACTTATGAATATTTTTGTCCTTCAAATAAAATAAAGTTATATTAATAATTATTAGATTAACTTTTATTCAATATCACACTTAACTATATACTTCTATAAAATTTATTGTATATTAATTATTTTTAATCGGTTACTTTAAGGCACTAGTTATCAAGATCAACCTTTTAAAAATAAAATTAGAATAATTTAACATTTTTTAACTTTTATAACAAATGCCAAATAGGTCTATTCATTTTTATTTGAAATTTTTATATATTTTTATTTAACTTAATTAGTTCTTTATATGTTAAAAAATTCGTTACAATTACATCTTTTATCACCTATATGTCAGTACATTATTTGTTTCGTATCTTTTCTTATTTTTATAATTTTTGATAGAACAACCAACTAATGAACAACCTTACCGGTGTCCTGTGCCTTATCGACTTTCACCAAAATATGAAAATACAAATATTAAAAAACACAATAAATACAAATACTCATGAGTTTCTCACCTCTGAGTCCACAATTTTATTTTATTTTTTGCACCTACATTGTAGCAAGTGTCACAACACAGGTAAATAATCTTCAAACATTCTTCTCCTCTTCTTGTTCCTTTTTCTCCTTTATCCCAATTGTCTTTACTGTGCAGACTATGGGGAGATTGTTTGTGGTGAATCTGGAAGGGAAGATCTATAGCTGCAAACACTGTCATACCCATCTTGCTCTTTACGATGACATCTACTCAAAGGTTCCATCTTTATCCGTTCCCCTCTTTTATCTCCTCTATATCTTTTCTGGGTATAACATTTTCAATCCCCTTCTTCTTAATTCATCTGTTGAAAATTCGAATGGATCGTCATGCTGTGTAATGTTTTTCTGGTTCCTTGATTGGTTATTGCTTTACCAATTTTGATGTTTGACTTAACCAGAGTTAGTTTGTTAAAGAACAATTCACCCCTCAAGTTAACCACCACCAGACATTTCAATAACTTCGTGATTCTGATAAGCCATAGCCATTTCTAAAACATACTTAACCATTAGTCGCAAGCACAATTCGATAATTGTATAAAATTGTATTCATTTACTCTTAACTTCTTATGAGACAAAATATGAGGATTTTGTTACTCTTTGTTAAAGGAGATATAGATTCTGTTCTTCTTTACCCAATTCTTTGGTTAAGGCGCTTAGCCTGTAACAATCTTTGAAATGGTTATTACTTTTCGTGTCATGCTTTTGGTGGTTTTAGACTGTTTTTTAGCAACTAATGACCCCCTGAAGCCATGGGGATCTTGATTACGATATGTTTGTTTGTCATTCTTTTTAGTAAATGGACCGAAGTGAGTAGAGAGGTGTGGTGTTTCTCCCTCACCTAATTCTGAACTTAAATACATTGATACTTGCTGTGTTTTTCTGATTTTTTTTTTTTTTATCAAAATGGTGCAGAACAAAGCAGATAAATTTCTGGATGTCCTTTAGATATTTTACTTTCTCCTTAGATGAGGCATGTCTATTTCACAGGGAAACTGTAGAAAGCCATTTGAAATCCGATATCTTTGAAATTTTATTGCAAATAAATGTGATAGAGTTTTAGACATCCTTGCCACTTTTCAAAGAGTGTTCCTACTTGTAACATTTATCTTCTTCTCCATTAGAATTTGCGCTATATTTATGATCTTGGTTAGAGAAAGCTGATTGCGTTGAGTAACTTGTGTAGCATTTTAATTAATCAAGTGTAGGTTGTGTCCACTCAAGTTTCCTGTTTACTGACTAGAACGGAGGGAGACCTCAATCAGCTTTCACATCTTTAAATGTTGCGACTTGTTACCTCTAGTTTATTTAGTTATGTTTAGGCAGACTTTGGTTGCATTTGCATAGATGCATCTTCAACTGTTGCAATTTGTTACCAGCATTTATAAGTAATATCAGATATAAGTCTGTTCCTGTCAATTCACAAGTGCCACATATCTAGGCATCTAATAGATTGTCATATGAAGTACATTACCTTTCAAATGCTGCTAGAGTTTAGTTTCTCCAAAATTTAATATTTTCTTCTTTATTTTCTTTTTTGTGATTTTTATTGCTTGGACCCCAATTCTGAATTGAGTTTTTTCCATAAGAACAAATTATCTGACTATCATTTTTTCCTTTGTTATATTCAGACATTCCACTGCAGACATGGGAAAGCTTATCTCTTCAATAAGGTGTAAGTTATCCTTACTTTTGCGCATCTTACCACTGGTAAATTCTCATGTGCATTTAGTACACGTTAATCAAATTGGAAATCATAAAATTGTATGTGAATCACAAATGCGTGACAAAAACATTGCGTTACTACTATAAGTTTTGTGAACTGTTTCAGTGATTGTGTGTAGCATGTGTAAGAAAACTGGCTCTTGAACCTTAAAGCTGTCACATTATAATATTGGAGTTGGTTCTTTTCACGGGTACAGTTTAAACTTTTATTCTTTGTCAGTGTGAATATTTCTATTGGAGAAATGGAGGACAGACAGATGATGACAGGGTTACATACCGTGGCTGACATTTTCTGTGTGGGTTGTGGATCGATTGTGGGTTGGCAATATGTAAGATTATGAAGTACTGCTTCAAACATGATGGTATTTTGCCTGTGTATATGTAGTTCTTAGTTACTCAAACGATTCTTTTCAGGAAACTGCCTATGAAAAAGCCCAGAAGTACAAGGAAGGAAAATCCGTGCTTGAACGGTTAGTAGAAATGTTGAGAGAAAACATTGATAATAATATAATCAAAGTGAAGTCATGTTTTAGTGTTAAGTATGTAGTGGTTTAGATAAGCTCTATTATTGAGCAGGTACAAAGTGTCTGGTCCGGATGGAAGCAATTATTGGATCAGTCATGAGGCTCATGTTGGTGGAAGTGATGCAGATGATGCTTAGTCATCCTACCATTCACAATTGTACATTCCTCAACCCTGTGTTGTTCAATGAGTTTAGATTTATGGAGGAAATTTCACAAAAACAAACTCATTGTCAAATTCTGTGTCTATAACGTTATCTAATTGTTGGTTTAATGCTTTCATTTAAAAAATGAAACTGATTCAAAATTCTAATGTATCCTGTTTTTCAATTTGTAGCACATATTTGGATGAAGAAAGTCTTTCAAGTGCCCTGATTATGACTCTCACTAAATAGAATGTTCTGAAATAAAAGACTGGTGCAAAAATGTATAACTAAAACTTTGTTGGCTGAACTCACTTTAGTTGCTTCTTGAAACAGATTTTCATCAATTCTGATTCCAAGTAGAATATGTTTGAATGTATATCGACATAACAGGATGTGTCTCAGTCTTAGTGCATGAGTGGTTGATTGAGTTGAGTGAGATATACTGAAAGGAGAAATCTTAAAGAATGTATTTCAGTTACTTGTGATATAGTTTTCAAAAATTGAAATTAGAATTTCATGTTGATTTGAGCTGACATTAAGATGTTAGTTGGTAAAATTCTTAATGTGGTTTGGATTCTCTACTCGATGTTCTCTGATGTTTCTTCACTATATCTTCAAAATATATCGATAGTCATTAATTTTAAAATTTTAAAATATATTAAAATTATCTTTAAAGTATTAAAATAATGTATTTTTAATGTTCAGCAGAGGACAATGTACAAAAGCTCAACAAAGAAACTGGACTCTTAGAGTCAGTTGGCTGGAAAGTAATTCTTCCAATTTTTTAGATAGTTATTTTTTATTCTTTTATTCTATAGTCATTGATTATTAACTGAATTTTATTAAGTTTAATTAACATTTCAAATGTTTCACGATAACATTTGAGTTATTTATACCATATGATATATTTTCATTTCAATATTAATTAAAAAACACATTTGAAATGTCAAATAGACCTAATAAAATTTGATTAAAAAAATTAAATTCACTTATTTTTAAAGTTTAAGAACTAAACTATGTCAAAATTTTGAAGAAAGAAACTAATTCCAACTAAAACCATATTTAATCCATAAAAAAATCCTAACTAATTTCAATGAAAAAAATGATTAATATGAAAAAAAAGAATAGCAATAACTTTTTAGATAGAAATAATAATTCTTACAATCAATTGAAAAATAATAATAAATAATCTATAACAATATATAAAGGAAATTATCTCTTTTGTGTCCACATTTTATAATACCAATTTTATCCTTAATTATTTTAAAAATTAATTATTTTATAAATAATTTACTTTTAACCTTTATTCTTGTCTTAAACTATTATTTAAAATTTCTTTTGTACATATCTTTTTTCTTTAATTTTATATTTAATAACTATTTTAAAAATTAATTATATATTTATTATTAATCTTAACTTAAATTTCTTGAAAATTAAAAAATGGAACACATATACACGTCAGTATCTTTGTGTTCGCTAGTGATAATAATTAAGTTTGGCTTTAAATAAACATATGCACACGTTAGTTAAAAACTAAATGTCAAGTCACCGAATTTCTGTTCCAAAAACAAAAATATACGCCTCTGAACTCAGCTATTATGTGTAACATGGAATGAAGAAATGACAGAGAACAATAAATAAACAAAATAAGAGAAGAAGTAAAATGACTTTTGTATTGATGATGGATGATAACTCCCAGATCCTGCCAGCTAACAGGAAAAAAAATCGTTCCAGAAATGGAATTCCGATATCCCATTTTGGATCATTGACTAACTCCTTCTAATGATATAGGTACTAAAAGAACAAATAAAGCATCCTGAAAAAAAAATATTCAACTTAAATCCACTGCTATCACTGATTGAATAAATTAATCATCTAACTATCTTGGATGAATCCTATGCCTATGCTTTCATAATATACCAACACACCAAGACATTCTTTCCTCGTTTCTATGTACTCATAAGATCTCCTTTTTGAAGAAAATAATACTAACGAGATTAAATTTTAGACAAGAATTTATATATAAATTAAGATTTACTCAGATTCTTTTTTTTCTTCCTTTTTGTTATATACTAAGTATACATGGGAAAAAAAAAAAGCCTTACCTAATGCACTTGACTAATGCACCGGAAAGTAAATACCATTGAACTCCATTATGCAAAAGCAAGAGAAATTTGATTAGGCAAGATCTAAAACGAAACAATCCATTAACCAAAAACTTCAGGGCTCACACAATTGCTATTGCCATTATCATTAGACTATCCCAGAGAAGAACGCGTGAATTATATTTGCAGTGGTTTCTTTCCTTCCCTAGGAGATTGGCAGTAGCTTCTTATTAAATTCAAGTACTGAGATTATATTATCCAAGAGAATAGACCATTCGCTCAGATAGCACTGTACCCACAACCTTCCTGTATCTCCGCAATTGTGACTCCAAGTAACTTCGCTGCTCAGGACCAAAGGCACCCCGCAGATCCTTCACAAATAAAAACGGCAGTATATGCAAACCAAAAAAGTGGACAAAAGTTAAGTCAGACTGAAAAGGGACAAATCATACAGCAGTTACCTGTTGTTAAACATAAAGGTCTGCTAAATCAAATGACTACTATCCCATGTAATCCTGTTCTGTGTTTAACAATGCATTATTTGTTTTCATTTCATGTTTTACAAATAATTACTAGAATGTTATGTTTTCACTTTCTTTTTCAAATATTTGTACCCAAAAATGATGAAAGAAGATTGTTCTTTTCACCATTTCCTTCCATTTTTACTTCAATCATATGTTCAAACTCCATTTCAAATAGCGTCTGAAAAAATGCTATAAATTAGTGAGATAAATTAGTTAATCAAGCACTTCCATTATGGCCAAGTCAAACATGTTAAAATGGCAAATGCTATATGCTCTTTAAGAACAATCAGGTGCTTAAAGTGCAGGAAGTAATAGAGGTTTTTATTCAACAACCATTAAGCATACCTTGTATTTCACATGCGATCCCTTTATCCCCAGCAAAACCTTGCTGACATCACCAATTTCTGGATCATCACATGAAGTAGTTTCTAGGTCAGGTTCATCATCAGAGCATTCTGATTCAGAGTCAACCGTTTCTTCATCTTCAAGCATTGGAACATCATTTGCATCTTCTTGGACACCGTCATCAAACTCCCTTCCCATTATGTCATCAGTAACTTGAGGTAGGGAGGACTCTCCTTTTTGTGGAATGGAAGCATCTGATAATACAACATAAGGTCTTCTATCAAGCAGAGGCCTTGCAACATCAAATGGAACCCACCTGGAGGTCGTGCATTGCAGTCAGACTTGTATAATATGTAGGGACAAGGGAGCAGAGAAAAAGTGATCAAAGTTCACGGAAAAACATAGTATGATCTGTGTAACATATACCAGAAGTATACGAAGATACAACTATCATTTTACATTATTTATTCCTTAAGCGATTACACCAAGATTTGTAGTCAAAGAGGAGGAGAATATTGAATGAAAACCCAAGGGTTTTAGACAAAGTAAATGCTCCATAAATTCTAGAATAAACTGCAAGCATGGTGAAGAAGTGGATTTATTAGCTCACTGAAATGGAACAACTTACTGATAGCGAAGAGGGCATAGAAGTTCTGAAGGGCGATATGCAGCTTTGTATCTCATCTTGCTGCAAGAGTGAATATAGTAGCCAAGATAATAGTATTGTAAACTAGGACAATAAACCTGATTTTCTTTCACCCAACCTATTTCTTGAAACGCTGAGTACTTGCCTAGTGATAGAAAGGCAAAATCTGGATCCCAGAACAAATATTTACTTGACAAACATTTAGGAAGGATATCTATAACACCAACTGCTACTAACTGGCCATCTATTAGATATTGTTGATGGAAAGAGCCAAAACCACAAGGAGGAACCGTGCTATCACCATTAGGAAAAACTTGTAATAATGGAGAATCAACCAAAAACATGCGATATGAGTTCTCTGTGACATCTTGTGGTTTATCATTATGTACTTTGACCTGATACCTTCTGTACAAAGCAAATTCTTCTGGATCAAAACTGGATCTGTTTAAACGGATCTCGAGCTTTCGCCTTTTTACTTGACAATTTTGAGAACCAATCAAACCATTTCTTCCAACATCATGCTCCATTCTAGACTTTTTGGGAATGGAAGCAATTTTACCACTTCCTGTCAGGGAAAAGTGCTTACTAGAAGCATAAAAATTAATATGTCCATTGCAAGCCCTGATCGAAAGACCATTCACTGTTGGATCTAAAGACGCCACTAGCTTTTCTGCAATGATTTTAGGAGACAATTCATTCTCCTTTTCGCAAACTATTGATGGATTGGAATCATTGCCAACCTTGTCACAAGAATGTGCTCGTCTAATAGATGCTGCAATTTGGAAGGCTATATTACTACTGTATAAGAGATCATCAGATCCATTGGCTAGGGACTTTCTTTTTCCCTGTGAAACTATGTTTACTGAAGCTTTTGGTAATTGAATACCAGAAGGAAATTCCCCCTTCTCGATGAAGATCTGTATCACACTATCAATTTTGTTTGATAAATAGTGCAGAGATTTTTCAACTTCATCCTTGTCATCATTGCCAGCAGCTTGGGATTCTTCTGACATAGGCCTGGGGTGGTTTTCTGTTTTAGTTGAAGTATTCGGGTCCTCCATAACCTCAACTCTTTTTACATCCAAGGCTCCATCTAAAAACCTAGGAAGATGGAATTGCTGATGAAAAATACAGTTTATGGATGGACAAAGAATATGTGCATGTTTATGGGTCACAAATGTCAAATAAAGTGAATTTCCTGTGCTAGAAAAATACAATTCCAATGTACCCTACCAACTTGATAATTCCCACACAAATAAATGAAGGAAAGAAAGGAGAAGCAACGTCTTAAATTAATATACATTGATGCACTTAAAAATTCCAACCACCTATTCCCAATCCCAAAAGAAAATAAAATGAAGTTAGAAAAAAGTTTTTCCTTTGTAAAATAATGTTATAATTGTTTCTCATATCACGCCTATAGAGATGCTTAAAAAACATCTAAACTTATAAAATAGTTAACAAAAATAACACTTTTTAATTTCAACTTTTTCGATTTTAATAAAAAAAATGTGTCTCAAATCATCAAGAAAACCATATCAAACATGCATACCTTTGCATTCGTCTAGATACACGAAGTTGTTCCTTAGAGGGAACATAGTCACTTGCTTTCAAGCGAATTGTATAAGAAGGGCAGCATGTCCTTTCCATCTCTGGTTTATAAAGAAAAGATCCAGACCTTCTCCAGCCCCGATCAAGCAGAGCTAGCAAAAGAAAATAAAGTGAAATTTAAATAGTCCGAACAAAATACCACAAATTCATTCAAATCAAAGTTCTATTAACCAACAGCTAAGAGATTACAACTATACATCTCTCTGAAAACAGAAATGTGGAACATAATGGAATGTGAAGGTCAAGAAAGAAGGAGAAAATTAAACCATGAAGCAAAGATCATGATTTCAATTAGAAAGCAATCACTTTCATTAGAAACATTTTTTTTAGGACAAAATAATCATTTCTTTTAAAAGCTTACTTTGGAGGCCTTTTATTAAAACTTCTTTAAATACGCACATCAACACTTCAAAGAGGAAAATATTCAACACAAAAGCATTAATTTTGATTTGCAACAAAGAATATATGGTTCACGTAGCTATACTTCGTGAAGAAAACAGCAGGCCTGTTAATCTAAGCCTCGAGAATTTTCTTACTCATAGTTGGAAATTAGACATCACATGATGCAGAAAAAAAAAATGAGCAATCTAGAATTGAGTAGAGTGTCAAGCATGAACAAAGAACAAACTGTACTGACCTTGGTAGTCATCCACTGTAAGACTATGTGCCCACATCCCTATGACAACAGGGGAAAAACATAACTAATTAGACAACTGATTAATTACATTAGTATAATAAGTCTGGAGAATGCAAGAAAATAATAAAAACACGATATCTACTCTCATCTATCAATAATATTGGAAATGCATTTTCCAAAAGGAAACTAAGCACCCACAATCTGAATTGGCATTAACAACTTGGTGCTCTGGCCAAGCTTAGCAGAAGTGTATGACTGAATGTAGATCATTTGTTCACTCATCCGTTTATATGTCCCCTCACAGTTAAAACATGTCTATCAACAATACAAATTTTTATAATCTACTCGGAACAATCAAATTAACTGTTCGAGTCCATGGCTCAGTGGCATAAGATTATCGAAGTAAACAAAAATTGAAAAACACGGGACCGGTAAACAATAAATGAGAGGAATTTTCTAAGCTCACATAGTCATATCAGGATTAAGTGAGTAACTAAATCTGCAAAGCGAATTAGAAGATTAGAAGGATGCGTTTACGTCGAATTAAAAACGCTATCGCTTTCTGCAGAAGATTATTTGTTTCTACCAACCAAACCAGCTACTTCGTCAAATTGACGGAGAAAACGAAAATCGCACCGAATCCAATAAAGAACCGAAAACTCAGTTGAGGAAAAAAGAAACAATTCACGAAAGAATCGAATTGAAGAGAGAGAAAGGGAAGGGACCATGAGAGATGCTGTTGTGACGAGAGGATCTGCAATAGCCGCAAGAGGTT
>Ga0214543_1000678_pt1:40000-59692 | contig 59692 bp, 25 predicted proteins | sample CNSS2metaG_FD_160094 | JGI IMG/M metagenome (GOLD analysis project Ga0214543, IMG submission 160094) | Root nodule microbial communities from cowpea collected in UCLA plant growth center, Los Angeles, California, USA - CNSS2 | ecosystem: Host-associated > Plants > Roots > Nodule...
TCCACTGAACCATGAAACGTGGCATCAAACCAATAGGAACCAACGTCTGTCCTGTGTCCTATCCACAATATATTCCCAATTTTGCATCTTAACAGTTACTCATATTACTACTCACTGCCACTGTCTCTCTCTCCACCACCGTCAAACTCAACCATCCCGTTTTCCGATCTCTCTCCCCCACGCGCTTCTTGTTCCTACCTTCTCCACGCGACCTTGGCGTTTCCTAGAACGCGGTTCGTTTTTTTTTTATTCCTTTATGACAATGTCGTTTTGTTGGAGCAGTGAGCGTTTTGTTTTCATTCGCTGAGATTTGAACTTTGCAAGAGATTCAGCGCTTTATTTCTTGATGGCTTTTGTAGAGTTATCTGTGTAGGAAACCGTGGTTCTCTGTGTTTGTGTGTGGGGTTGAGTGAGGAGCTCGGTTAGGTTTTTCGGTTGGAAATCTAGGGTTCGTGGATTGTGGAGATGAATCGGAGTTTCAGGGCTCAGGAGTCGCAAATGCACTCTGCGTTGAGGCGGAGGGAGCAGCAATTTGGGGGTTTTAGGACTTCGGTGATGAAGGATAAGGAGGAGGAGCTAGCATTGTTTTTGGAGATGAAGAGGCGCGAGAAGGAACGGAGTGATCTTCTGCTTAATGGCTCTGAGGACTTCGATGCGCCTCTCGGTATGATTTGTGTTCATAAGTTTCTTGATGTGTTTTTGGTTTTAAGGTTTTAGAGGATTTGCTTATTTGCAGTGTTTTAGTGAACTGAGACGAGCATGTGAACTTGTGTCTGTTCGTCTAACTGGATGAAGAACTAGAAAATGATTATGTTGTGTTGGATTTCTGCCTGTTATGTTGCATGTTTCATGGTTGCAGGGTCGAATGCCAGCTCGAATCCCATATTTAACATTTCTTCATCTACACCGGCTCCTGTGAGGAAGACTGGTGTTGATGATTTTCTCAATTCGGAGAATGATAAGAATGACTATGACTGGTAAGTTGTATCCTTCTAGTAGCATTTTGATTCCATGTGTGTATTTGTGCAATAATGAGTTTTTGTTGTGTAAATGATTATGACATCCCAATGCGGTGGCCTTCTAGAGGGCAGCATTAATAGGCACGACCCTCTAATCACACTAGCTCATGCATAGGAGAGGCTTGAGGTTTCACGAGTTCATAACATGCTTTAGAACTCCTCACTCATTGTATTTTTAAAGCATTTCCTTATGGAGAAGTCTTTCCTTTTTTCTTTTTCTTTTCCTTTTATCAAGCCGCTTGTGGTTGGTTGACAGGACCCATTTTTTTCGTACCATATTTATGCCCCTTTTCTTCTTATGGTCCTTGACTCTCTGTGGTTTTCCTTTTCAATTTAAACAACACCCTTGCTGGTATTTGATGAAAACTTTGGGAGAACCACACCATGAGAGCTAGCTTTTGTGGTTAGAGAGGTCAAGACCTTCCCCACACTAGAATTCTACGCAATTTGTGAAATACCGGTTTCATGATCACCCTAGCTGCTCGATTGCATCTGTGAGAGATATGGCTAGCTATTGATAATAACCTTAGTCTAGGTGAAACGTACTTCCAGTGTGGTACTCAATTCCCACACCTTGCAGTTTGATCCTAACATCTGATGATAGAAACTTCTCTGAACAAATTTGGTACCATGGGGCTGAGCTTGTTCACCTATGCTTTCAGTAAAAGCCAAAAAGAAAATGTAAGAAACGTAGTATGGTTTGCTTCAATGCCTAAACAAAATCCTCAAGACCTGGATTTGTGAACTAATGAGGTAGTATTTTTTTACCCCTGATATTATCAAATAAAAGAGAAGATCATGGTGCTAAATATATTTTGGATAAGTTCAATATTTCAGTTGAATGTAATTATTTATTGCTTATAACAACCTTTCTTTTAGTTATACTTCTAGTACGTTTACCTTAACAGATAAGGGTTGTTTGAAGAAGTTCCACAAAAACAATTTGTAAAATGTAATCAATGACACTTGCTACTAATGCATTGCATTAGGATGTAGAACTCCTAATATAGATCTGACCTAATGAGACACCGATATGCAGAAGCTGCAAGAATCCCTTACAATATTCTGAAATTAAAATATATATATATATATATATATATATATAATATTTTAGATTCTATTGCTTGTGTCTACTGTTGCAGATAATTTATTTATCTTTTTTTTTTCAATTGCTATTTAAATAACCAAATAAGCATGTTAGTTTTTTAAGAGTCAATTTGGATGAACTACTCGTTAACTACTTATAGAAGAGGAAGATATAATGAATTAATGAGGTAAAAGAATAAAATGTCTCTCCAAACTTGAAATTTACTTGTACACCTGTTAATTTTTTGTAAGCTCCCTCATCTAATATTTCCACAAGTTGTGACCGAAAAGTTGATTTTATTTATGGAAGAAGTTTGATTCATATACCTCTTTAATTTCCCCCCATCTATTAAGTACGCATATTGAGGACTTTGTTCTAACTGTGACTCAAAATGCAAAGTAAAGCCAAATAAATTATTACTACCTCTGTTCTCATTGATAAGAAGAAAAAGCAAAATTTTCTTGTTCTCTAATACAAGTAAATTGTAATTAGTATTTCATTTATTGATATTTTCCTAAAGTATCTTAACTATAATTAATGTTTGACTTTTGGTTATGCTATCATAATAATATGTATTTTTTGTTTAACGATACCACCATTTTAGAAAGAAAAGTATTAAGAGATTAGTGAAATTTTATGCATCAACTGATTTCCTCAATTTGTGGGAAGATAACTTCTTTTGCTTATATATGAGAACATGTAGTGTTATTAAAATTGATGCTTAGTATGTTTAATTTGTTTCAGGCTTCTCACTCCTCCTGGTACTCCTCTTTTCCCTTCTTTGGAAATGGAAAGTCGAAAGACTGTTATGAGTCAACTTGGTACTCCAACCACACGTCCTGTAGCATTAAAATCTAGGGTAAGCATCTCAGTGAAGCTTTCAGATTATGTGAGTTATTTTATTCATAGTGGATGTTCGTCCTTTTGTGTCTGGTTTGAAATAACTAATGGAGTGGTACTTTTCCTTGTAATTTTGGTCTTAGAAATTTTATCATTATTATTATGCTGTATACAGGATGAATGTGGTCTGGACTTTCAGCAAAAGTAGTTGATATGCATAACATGTGATCAATATTTTGGGTTACTAATGACTTACTAGATAGGATTTGTTATCATTTACTGCCCCTCGTAACAATGACGTCCTTGGCCTATGACGAAAATAGCTTCTCGTCATATTGCATTGTTTACATATTTTCCACAACATGCTTTGGTTGGGGGTCTAACTTCTAAGTATCACATTGCGTTGAATATGTATCAAGAGTTTTAGATTCGGGTAAATTGTCCATTATTTCTATTAAACTTTATATGGTGCTAAAAATGATGACTTTCTTTGATTGTTGTTGTCACTGATCTCTCTCTCAGTGAGAACTGGCTTGGCTGTTGTTAGTGTCAGGATTTCAATATTTTCTTATTGCTTCCTTGTGGTTTATAGTTAGCAAATCATCAGTCAGAGCCTGCTGGGAGGACTAATTTTGTATCTAAACAACCTGCTTCTTCTCCTGGGTTGAGCTCTTCGAGTGGGGGAACCAGGAGGCCTTCATCATCAGGGGGTCCGGGATCACGACCTGCAACTCCTACTGGGCGCCCTACACTAACTGCATCTTCAAAATCATCAAGACCTTCCACACCTACACGGTCCACCATACCTTCAAATAGGTCCATGGCAGCTGCATCCAAGAACACAGTTTCCACAACCAAGCCTTCAGTTTCTACCACAAAGCCTTTGAGTTCTGCCGCTAAGACTCCAGTCCCTGCGGCCAAATCCTCAATTCCTTCAAGATCCTCTACACCCATGTCAAGATCTGCTGCAAGATCTTCTACGCCTACTAGCAGACCTACTTTACCTCCTTCCAGGTCCACATCAAGAGCATCTACCCCAACCCGGCGACCCTCATTACCATCAAATGAACCCATCATATCTGCTTCTTCAGTTAAAGCTTCTTTGAGTCCCAAGCCAACTACTGTGACGTCAAGGCAGCCAACTCCTGTGACAACAAGAAAGCCAGCTCCTGTGAACTCAAGGCAGCCAGCAGTACCATCACGTGGCAGTTCACCAACAGTGAGATCAAGACCATGGAAGCCGTCTGACATGCCAGGCTTTTCACTTGATGCCCCACCTAATTTGAGAACAACATTACCTGATAGGCCTCTTTCAGCAACTAGGGGCAGACCTGGAGCACCAACTTCTCGGTCTTCATCTGTTGAGCCTTCTTCTAGTGGAAGACCCAGGCGACAGTCATGCTCTCCTTCAAGAGGACGGGCTTCCAATGGTGTTGTTCATATCAGTGGAAACTCTATGCCTGCTGTTAGTCGTGGGCGCTCCAAAGTAAATGACAATGTTAGTCCCGTTGTAATGGGCAACAAAATGGTTGAGAGGGTAATAAATATGCGAAAACTAGCACCACCGATGATTGATGACAAAAACTCTCCGCGTAGTAATCTGTCCGGCAAGTCAACCTCATCTCCAGATAGCTCAGGGTTTGGAAGAACACTTTCAAAGAAGTCGTTGGATATGGCGATTAGGCATATGGTGAACATCTTCTCTGCATCCTATTTATTGTCTTTCCTGATGAAAATAAACTTGCCATGCCTAACCTGCATATAAATAATTTTTTTATAAGTGCTAATTATCTGTTCTTGATGCGTGCTGTAATTCAATTTTCTTATGTATTACCTTCACCGGACATGATGATTATAATTGTTTTATCTTTTGAATAGGATATAAGGAGAACCATTCCAGGCAATTTACGGCCATTGATGACAAATATTCCGGCATCTTCTTTGTATAGCGTGAGGTCTGGATCTCATCATGGCCGAACAATCAGTGTTTCAGGCTCTCCACATGCCACAAGCAGTAATGCTAGTTCTGAACTGAGCGTAAACCAGAATGGAATTTGTTTAGATAGCAGTGAGGTAGATGATGATATTGGCAGTGAGAGATGTGGTCAATCCCCTGCCAGTGTTCGGGGAAGGTAAATCTTTCGCACTTAGGGGAATTCTGCGTATTTAAATAGCACCAATGTTCTTATCCTAGTTTCAGCCATAGCGGATTTGCATTGTAGCTCACCTAACCACGCTTGTACTAATGTAAAGCTTCTTGGAAGCGATGTAACCTCGTTTAATGTGAGGTACTCTGATTTTAAGTTAGATGATGGGTTATCTGTTGTAGCGTTAATGCTCATTTTTTGAAACAAACCGAGGTTTATCCTCCATTTATGAAAATTGAGCTTAGTATCTGGAAACCGTTAGCCAGATATTCATATCCTATGTCATTTCAATGTAAATGCTTCACAACTTCGCATTAGGCTTCACTTTCTTTCTTTCCATTTGATTATATTTTTTTAATTGACAGCTTTATAAGTACTAGAATGGAATGGATGAAAATAAGAGAATTTGCGAAATAAGTGTTTATAAGTTAACTAGTGAGGCTTGTTCATATGTGTTGACTATCACTAAACGATTTATAGTCATTAAAATAAATTAAAGTGGATATTTTGATAGGGAAAGGTCAAACCAGTCGAGTGATTCTACAAAATTGTGATGGTACTTTATTGTAATTACTTTTTAAAATTTTATCAAACTAAACCGAATATTCAGAACTAAATAAAAAAAGAGATAGATCAAACAACTTAAAACATAATATAGGGACAAAAGAAAAACTGAGAGTCAAGCCAAGTGAAAAATTATTTGACACAAAATAAATTAAACAAAAGTTTTTTAAGTGATAAAATCAAATATGATTAAATTTTAAGAACTAAGAACATTTAGGATAAAATGTTCGAAAAAGTAAAAGTTAAAGTTGTATATACAAAATACGCCTCTGGTTTTAAAACAAAAAAAATATAAAGAACATGCAACTTTAATGAAAAACGTATATATTGTTACCAAATTATTTTTGTATTAAATATATAAATGATTTAATATTTAATAGGAAATATTTATTGTCATGTGGATGAGTTGTAGAACTCAGGAATCACTATTTTTGCTTTAAAAAAATATATATAAACATACACCTCCATTTGGACATATCTTCTCTACATTTTCACATCTTAAAAATTAGTATAATTATTCGTTAATTTCATACATGAATGAACCAATTGTTACACATCCGAACATTACATAATTACGAAAAGATCTTCTAAAACCCTTATAATCATCACCAACCTTGTGATACATGAAAAATCATTATCATATTATGATGAGACACGACGTCTAACTTTTTTTTCAAGACCACGACATTTTAGTTAAATCTGTGTAATGTGTTTTATTAAATCAATATAATTGTAAATTAAAATCTAAATAAGTAGTATCAAATCGGTGTATACAATCTTAGTGAGATACATCTATCACAATTCTATTATCTTTTTCATGAATCGTTATCCAGATAATTTAGTAGAAAAATGATTCATGGATACAAGAAAAGTATTTCAACACTTACTATATATGCCTAACGAGAGAATAAAAAGGATAGGTTTAATGATTTTATGACGTGATACGAAGAGAGATAAAAAAATGTAGATAAAATGAAAATGCATGCTCAAGTATTCTACAACTTTAAGGAAAACACATAGGTATGTGATTGAAGTTTAAATTTGGAGGTTTATGAGGTTTGTAACGAGGAAGTTGAGTATAAGAATTTGCTTATGAGAGTATATTATTGAGGAAATATTTGAATTCAGTGATGAACAAAAGCTGACTCAGCCAAGTCAATAGCACGAGCAAGAGCTGCAGCTTTGTTCTGACACTCTTGGTGCTCATCAGCAGGAACACTATCAGCAACAATACCAGCGCCAGATTGAAGATAAGCAACCCACTCCTGACGTTGGTCGAGGTTTTTGTATGAGTACATTGTGTCGTACCTTGTTCCTGTCGGAAAAACCATTGTCCTCAGAGCAAGGGCAATGTCCATCTCCCCAAAGAAAGATATGTATCCAAATCCTCCACTGTAGGGCCCTCTCCTTGTCACCTCCAACTTATCGATCAACTCCATCGCCTTCACCTGCACCCACCATTCATCACATTACATAATCTTCCTATCACAACCAAAACCACCTTAAACTTAAACTTCCACAAACCTTTGGTGCTCCACTCACGGTTCCAACCGGTAATGCAGAACGCAGCACATCCCAGCTACTCAAATGCTCTTGCATCTCTCCCGTTACCTGCAATAAATAATCAACTTTTATGTTCAATACTTACTCAGTTCAATACCAACAAACGCTTACTTACCGTTGAGCTTATGTGCATGACATGGGAATATCGTTCGATATTCATGAGTTCCTCCACTTTCACAGAACCACTTTTTGCAACCTACAAAAAAATCATCTTTTTTTTCAGAACCATCAAGAAATAATATTATCCAGTAAAATGAACATGTATAACAAACCTTTCCAACATCATTGCGTCCCAAATCAACCAACATTACATGCTCTGCAATTTGCTTTTCGTCTTTCAGCAGCATTTCTTCTAACCTTGCGTCTTCTTCAGGTGTGTTCCCTCTTCTGGTTGTCCCAGCCAAAGGACGATTCACAATCTTATTCTGTTCATGATAAAAATTCTTAATACCCCAGTTGTTTTAAAATAAATCAGATTAATCTAGCAAAGCTAATATACTTTTTTTCTTTTATGGATCAAATAGATATACATAATTCTACCTTCTTTATACGAGTAAGAATCTCTGGACTTGAAGCAACCAGAATACACCCCCTAGCCTGTTTAGGAAATACATAATCATCAAAAGAGGAAAAAGCAAAACAAGAAAAAACTTTGTTGAATGAAGGATGCACAGAAATAAACCTGCAAATAGGCCATGTATGGACTTGGGTTAACAATTCTGAGTGCTCTGTAAATTTCAAAAGGATCAGCAAATGTTCTTCGTTCAAATCTCTGACTTAACACAATCTGGAAAATATCCCCTGCTTTAATGTGTTCTTTGGCCCGAAGAACTGCTTCCTTGTATGCTTCAGTTGTCATGCTCGACTTCTTCAACGGTGGACCAAAATGGTGAGTGTGTAAATCCACAAAACCTGGAGCCAGCCTTTGACTGGGGAATACCCATTTTAAATCAATCTCGATTCAATCATAACATGAACATCATCAAAGAGAGAAACGACCCACACAAATGACTTACGCTTTAACATCTTGTAATTTGGCAGCTAGTTTTTCTAATCGTTCTATTCCATCATTGTAAGCACTCTCAACAGTGGAGTACCGATCAATCCTCACCCATTGAATCAGATATGCTTTCTGTTATCAGTTATGGATCAGTCCAAAATACAACCCATATCAATGCAATCCTAACATTTTGTAGAAGCGTGTGAATGGAGTTTTTGTTGAAATGATAGGAGGATTTACTGCAAATTTCGACATTGTCATGGAAGAATTACCGAGTTATATTGAGACAGCATTTGTAAAGGTACCTTTTCGACATGGTCAAACACAATGAGACTCTCGTAGAGGCCCAGATGCATGTCACAGAGGTTCCTATCATCCACTGGAGCATTTGAAAATGGTAGCTTTTTCTTTTCCGCATAACGAACTGTGTCGTATGAGAAATAACCTGCCCAACCACCTAGAAGAGTATCTTCAATAGTTAATGTACAATGGATAACACAATTACAAAACCAAAATCTTAATCGTCCCAAATCACAAAAAATCAAAAACAGAAAATACAAATCTTAAGGATTTTTTTATTTTCTCTAAATTGTTTGTGTAGGATAATTTGATACACTTCAAAAGATTAAATATTTAATATATTAATTAAATTATTTTAAGTGGTCGTTAAAAATTAATAATATTTTATGTTAACGGATAGAAAAAAATAAATATTTTACGTATTAGTTTTTATGTTATTTCTATGTAGATGGTGTTGTAATGTAATGTTAATTTATTTTATTTTATCGGTTAGTGAAACTTTGATATGCAAACGGGTAATTTAGTTATTTAAGTTTGATCAATGTAGGGTATGTAAATAACTATTTTAGCTCCTTTTTGAAAGATATTTCATTGATTTTAAAGTGATTAAAATAATTTAAATTTTGAAAATATGGATTTGATGATAGAACTTGTTTCTATTGGATTTTATAAAAGAAAAAGGGTTAATTTGGTTATGTTGTATGCATAGTGTGAATTAAAAGGTGTTTTAATTCATCTATGATATGGATAATTTTGTTGTTAAAGTTTGGCTAAAACATTGATGACTTTGATTCTTGGATAAAAGACATATTTGAAAAATGAGAAAAAAAAGACTAAGTATACAATATCGATAGAAATTTTTATAATTTTGAACTTTTTGTTGGTTCTTTGAGTTTGAGAGGAGAATCCTTATTCTTCTTCATAGTAGCGTAAACACATATTTTAAATATATGATATTAATATCTCTAAGTTAATAAATAAATTTATATTTAAATAGAGAAAATAAGAAAAATATAATTATTAATAAATGAAAAAAAAAATAACTGTTACAATAATTTTAAAAAAATATGTAAAAAAATAATTGTTATTCTTTAAAAAATAAATAAATAATTATATTTTAACGAATAACTTAGAAATAAATAATCATGGACAAATTATATATATATATATATATATATATATATATTTATAGAAAAAAAAAATGCTTGTATGGACTCTTTGATATGTGAGTTTCTCAAAGTAATTTTTAGAAATAATTTTCTTTTTATGACATGATTGTTTTATTATTAATATTTTTGAGTAATTTTATTTGAATTAAAAATTTAAGATTATTTACATAACAAAGTATATTTTTAATTAAATGTATATATATATATATATATATATATATATATATATTTATATATATATATAATGATATATTGACACAATAATAGATTTAGACAAAGGATTAACTTTATTTGGTTCTCCATCTTTTTTTATAATTACAAAATTTTACTTTACTTTTTAATAATTACGTTACCGTTAAATCCGGTGGTAAAATTGTTCTATTGGAGTTTCCATATCAGTCTCTTGTATTTATAAGGAAAAATAGTGTTTTGATAATCAAAACAAGTAGTTGTAATAATATTATAATATAACATGGGTAAATGGAGTTATGAATATATCTTTCTTCATTAGGAAGTGTGTTTCTTAAACAAAAGTGAAAGACACTATATATGTTATGGTTACTTACGTGAACATTAATGCATGATCATAAGGAAGATGAAGAGTGAGAGAATCCTTACCACAAAATGCATCAGGAAGTTCATCAATGAGATAGGGTTTCCAACCCTCTGAGATTTCTCTCGGAATCATGACAGGGTCATCAACAGTTCTCTCAGTTAAAGTCTCAGCTACATGATCAATAATCGCCACCTTATTTTCTTTTGCCACAACCTCCATTGAAGGGTGAGCTCCAACAACACTATAGCGCCCCTGCAATCAACAAATCCAAGTAAAGCATCTCACAGATTAATTCAAAATCATGAAACTGCTAAAACCGTACTCACCACACTCGAAGCATGATAACTTGGTTCTGCAGACTCAAAGAGAAAGCTTGGAGCCTCCCGATCATCCTCTTTAAGCAAAATCCGGTAAGCAACCACCGGACTGAGTTGGTCGGAGAATATGCACTGATATAGAGGAATCAAGTTCCCCTTCTTTGCAGCCTCTGCAAACTTTGTTCCTTCCTCAAATGCAAAAAAAAATGAAAATTAAATATTCATCATACATGTTTAGTCCAAGATTATAACTTTACTGACCCATTTGTCATGTTTTGCTTGAAAGTTAAAGCACCACAAAATACCCATTCAGACATCGTAGAATGTATTCAAACATGGAACAATAGTGAATCTTTATGAACAAGATAGTCACCCTTTTGTCATTCTTCCTATAATTTAACGTGGGAAACTGGGATCAAGATTACGAAAAAAGAAAAACACTTACGATAGGAAGAACTTTTGAGTGAAGAGCACCTCAACGTGAGAGGAGCGCGTGAGAAGGATATGCCGGTGAGTGTAACCGGAGAGAGACGGCTGCCAGAGGGAACCACCCGGCGGGAGAAGGATAGTGAGGCATTTGCAGAAGTGACGGAGGTAAGAGACATTGGAATGGTCGCAGAAAACATCTTTGTAAATTCTGTTACTTTAACTACTACTACTTCTAATTCTAGCGTGGAAAAATTCCTAATTTTTAGGACAATCATGTTGAACTTTTCTTTTTGTGTAAGGTTCGAAATATTTGTCCATATGTTTTGTTAAAGCATTAAGTAACACTATTATATTTATCTTTCATGTTTATTATTAGAAACATTGTTTTTATTTTAATTCTTATGTGAGAAAATACTATTTTTTCCATGTTTATTATGTTTGGGCTGATCATTATGAAAGAGAGGTAGAAACATGATGCTCATTTATTTACCTATCTAAATGAAGTTTATAGTTGAATTGAAACTCCATCAAGTTTATATGCAATCAAGTATTTCATTCCTTTGATGGAGTTTGCTTTTTGTAGAAACATACACCTCCCTCCACATTCACATGATTGTTGAAAGACAGTGATGCTCATTTATTAACCTATCTAAATGAAACTCCATCAAGTTTGTATGCAATGAAGCATTGATTCGTCATTTATCAACAAATGAGGACTCAGCCAAGTCAATGGCACGAGCAAGAGCAGCAGCTTTGTTTTGACACTCTTGGTGTTCATCTTCAGGGACACTGTCAGCAACTATACCAGCACCGGCTTGAAGGTATGCAATCCACTCACGGCGTTGGTTGAGATCTTTGTATGAGTACATTGTGTCGTACCTTGTTCCAGTCGGAAACACCATTGTCCTCAGAGCAAGAGCCACATCCATCTCGCCGGAGAAAGAGATGTATCCAAATCCTCCGCTGTAAGGCCCTCGCCTTGTCACCTCTAACTCATCAATCAACTCCATCGCCTTCACCTGCATCCACCATCCACCCCATTAGACAATGTTTATCACTCCTCGCACCAACCAAATCTATGTTCTTATCACGTACCTTTGGTGCTCCACTCACAGTTCCCACAGGTAGTGCAGAACGCAGGGCATCCCAGCTACTCAAATGCTCTTGCAACTCTCCAGCAACCTACGACCAACATTTTTATTCAAACACAAAAATGCAATTAAATACTATGTGCATGGCATGGATAACACTTACCGTTGAGCTAATGTGCATGACATGGGAGTATCGTTCAATATTCATGAGTTGTTCCACTTTCACAGAACCACTTTTCGCAACCTGCACAAGTCAATTGAATTTCTAGACTGGGACAAGGGAAGGAATATAATTTGCAAAGAGATAAGAGTATCCATTAAAATGAATATGTAACACAAACCTTTCCAACGTCGTTGCGTCCCAAATCCACCAACATCACATGCTCTGCGCATTGCTTTTCATCTTTCAGAAGTAACGATTCTAACCTTGCATCTTCTTCAGGTGTTTTCCCCCTTCTAGCTGTCCCAGCCAATGGACGGTTCACAATCTTATTCTGTTTGAGAAAAAAACAAAAACAAAATAACTATCTGTTAGTAATTTAACAAAACCCCTTCTATGTTGTTCTTTCAAGATTTTATGACTAACATATATCAGTATAATTTAATTGAAAAGTCTATAATATGTAAGGAACACACCTTCTTTATACGCGTAAGAATCTCTGGACTTGAAGCAACTAAAATACATCCCCTGGCCTGTTTAGCAAAAAGATTGTCATCAGAAGATGAAATGAGTTGAACAGTGAAGGAAGCATTTTCAGATGTCACAGAAAAATAAACCTGCAAATAGCCCATATATGGACTTGGATTCACAACTCTCAATGCTCTATAAATTTCAAATGGATCAGCAAATGTTCTTCGCTCAAATCTCTGACTCAACACAATCTGGAAAATATCTCCTGCTTTAATATGCTCTTTTGCCTGAAGGACTGCCTCCTTGTATGCTTCTTTAGTCATGCTTGACCTCTTCAATTGTGGACCAAAATGGTGAGTGTGTAAATCCACAGAGCCTGGAGCCAACCTTGGACTAGGAAACCACACTTTAAATTAATTTTGCCTCCTCAATCATAACATGTACATCATCAGAGGGAAAAGTAACAGATTACTTACGGTTGGCCATATTGTAATTTGGCCACCAATTTTTCTAATCGTTCCATTCCATCCTTGTAAGCACTCTCAACTGAGGGGTACCGATCAGTCCTTACCCAAAGAATCACATATGCTTTCTGTTACATACCAGTATCAAATACAATTTGCTGTCATGAATCAGTCCTAAATGTAATCCATATCAATGCAGAGATAGTATCATTCTGTTACATATTTTGTTTATGATTAAGAAACTGTCTTGTGAGAAATACCAAACTGGATGGGAATATTGATACATTATTTGTGAAGAGAAAAAAGGTACCTTTTCCACATGGTCAAACACAATCACATTCTCATATAAACCAAGATGTATGTCAGCAAGGTTTCTATCATCCTTTGGAGCCTTTGAGAATGGTAGCTTTTTCTTTTCCACATAACGAACTGTGTCGTAGGAGAAATAACCAGCCCAGCCACCTAGACAAGCAGTTGTAACAAGTTAATGTACTATGGACAATATATTTAGATAAATAAAAAATGCTTCATAGTTAGAATTCTCTGCCTCTAACACACGTCCATGTGTGTGCATGCACATACACCGTGCAAACAAACGTGTAAATAAGTCACCTAACTACAGATAAGTCAAGAATTTCAATAACAGAATCTTCATCATCTAAAGCCTATAGATTTCAGAAACAGAAACTATATAAAAGCATAAACTACAAGGCAATTTAATGTGCATGCACACCCACATGTGCGTACAAACAGACACATGTATACGCCTAACCACGGATAAGTCAAGATTCTAATAACAGAATCTTAGTCATGTAAAACCTCTAGATTTCAGAAGCAGAAACTATAAAAGCATAAACAACAAGGTGATTTAATGTGCATGCACATGCACATGTGCGTGCAAACACACATGTATACGCCTAACCACGAACAAGTCAAGATTCTAATAACAGAATCTTAATCATGTAAAACCTCTAGATTTCAGAAGCAGATACTATATAAAAGCATAAACAACAAGGCAATTTAACGTGCAAACAAACACATCTAAATCGATCAGTCACCTAAATACAGAGAAGTCAGGATTCCAATAACAGCATCTTAATCATCTAAAACCTCTAGATTTCAGAAGCAGACACTATAGCATAATGTTTTCTTCTATCTTAGGATCTTTTGTCATTGTAAACACCCCCACATAAATGCCAATGACAATGTATTCATACATAAATGATAACACAAAATAAAAAAACCGTTCAACCTTATCATTTCATATCAACACTATGTCTATATGAACAATGAATCATAATTTGACACTATTCTATCTTGATATACATGAGTTATGATCATAGAACTCTTACCACAGAATGCATCCGGAAGTTTATCAATGAAACAGGGTTTCCAGCCCTCTGAGATTGTTTTGGGAACCATTATAGGATCATCAACAGTTTTCTCAATTAAATTTCCAGATTCATGGTCAATTATTGTAACCTTATTTTCTTTGGCCACAACTTCCATGGTTGGGTTAGCCCCCACAACACTATAGCGTCCCTGCAATCAATCAATCCAGTCTAGAATATAAATAAAGACACATTCAACTCAACAATTTTATATCATTAAACTACCAAAAACACACTCACAACACTTGAAGCATGATAGCTAGGCTCTGCAGACTCAAAAAGAAAGCTTGGAGCTTCTCGATCGTCTTCCTTGACTAAAATTCGGTAAGCAAGGACAGGAGTAAGTTGGTCAGAGAATATGCACTGAAAGAGAGGAATCAAGTTCCCATTCTTTGAAGCCTCTATAAATTTTGCTCCTTCCTCAACTGAAAAAAGTAGTATCCTTGCACACGTTTAGTCCGACATTAACAAAAAAAGCTACAATCAATAATAACAGGAACAGTTAACCAAATGTTCATGAATGGAAGCCCCAAAGTTATCCGAAAATAACTAAAAATAGTTAATTCAATAATAACAAGAACAGTTAACCAAATGCTCATGAATTGAAGCCCCAAAGTTATCCGAAGATTCTTTCATTCATATAAAATCAATTAAACATAAATATATTTCATTGGATACCCTACTCATCTATGATTTACCACAGGACATCAAAAGTTTATTCAAACATGGAGAAAAGATTTAAGCCTCCATTGACAAAATAAAAAGCTTGCTAGCGCCTTGCAGCGAATGGAAATAAAGAGAATCAGAGAGGAGTATGATAGTGGTTTGTTTGAACTGATTTGTAGGAACTGGTGAAGAAAGTTTTGTGGACTCCATTGACTATTGTTTCAGCTCAAAGGTGGTGAGAAAGGTGAGGTTAGTGGCAGTCTGTCTGTGTTGACGTGAGAGAAAAACCATTACTGATATTTCTTTTTCACCTTCTTTAATTGTATATAACAAATAATTAAAAATAATAAATAAAACTATTAATATCAACATTTCTTCATCAATCCTTTTCTTACCTTTTTCTTCCTCCTTCTTTGTCTCTTTCTTCTTCAACAAACAGACCATAAAACTTTTCATCCAAGATACTAGTCCAATTATCATTTTTGCCATCAGAGATCCAAGTAAAGATAAAATAAAAAATATTTTCAAATCACCATTTTTTTTATTGAGAATGAAAGATTGAATCTTTATGAACAAGACAGTAACCCTTTTGTCATTCTGCCTATAATTTCATGTGGGGAACTCAAAACAAGACTACCCAAAGAAAAAAGAAAAAAAAAAGAACACTCACCATGATAAGAGCTTGGGAGTGAAGAACACCTCCACTTGAGAGGAGCGCGTGAGGATGAAGCGCCCGTGAATGTTACCGGACAAAGAGCCTTACCAGAAGGAACAATGTGGTGGGAGAAGGCTAGGGAAGCCTTTGCAGGCATGAGTGCAGTAGGAGACATTGAAAATGTAGCAGAGAGCATGTTTCGAATTCAGGTACTGCCACCACTTCTGGTTCTAATTCTAATACTCAAAAAGTTTTATGCATTCTCTGAATAAATCAAAAATACATATATATTTTTTCTATGATTCAAGTTCCAATGCAATTTAAATTTAAGACTTGCTTCAGTTACATAGCATTTAATTTTATTTAATATGCAATTGAACCTTTCCATTTGTTTTCCTTTATAGTGATAGTCTAAGTACATGTAGTGCAATGGTAGTGCAGGTGATTCAATTATCCTATATTATATCTATTATTTATTATTATATTTATATATATCATAAATGTAAAGCACAAATAATATATTGATGAATGCATTAAGTTTATTAGAATTGAGTTTAATGATATATATGAAAATATTATATCTATAAATTTTGGCATTTTTTTAATCTATTAAAAGCTTTTGTTTTATTGAGCATTTAAATATTTTCACTGCCATCATTAATGGCAAAAATAAAATAATAAATACTTAGATTATTCTAAAAGGAAAGAAATTGAAAAGAAACTCTAAATAATCTCATATAATTAATGATTATTCTAAAAGAAAAGAAAAGGGATGAATACAACTTTTTCTTCTGGCACTTTCCTTTTCTTTTTCACATGTGCCATTTAATTCCTTTGAAAATACTTTTATAAAGAAAACTTTCTCCACTTTTCTATATATGTGGTTTTGTAACGCCACGTATTTCTTTTTATCTCCATTTCCCATAATTGTTATCCAAGTATGGGTTTATCTATGTCATATAAATGTTCTCATTGGTAAGTTATAGGAACCTATGTCATGCAAATTTTATCACGTATTACACATCCATCATACATGCGTGCATGCATGCTGTTCTCTAGTGAGGAACACTATGAATTTTTTTTTCTCATCTTCCATCTTTTCTTTTCCGTGCATACATCTGTCTCTTGGAGAAAAAAATATAAATCTTTTAAAAGATGGTGATTATTCTCTAGACCTTCGTATGTTTTTTCTCCTACACACTCAATACTTTCTATATACTTATTTTTATCCGTTGTAATTTATACTATTATCTTTTCGTACTTTTTTTTAATTGCAGTGTTAGTTATTAATACTATGAACACACCTATATGTTCGTATTTTTTAATTTTTTAAAAATTTAAGTTAAAATTAATAATAAATATATAATTAATTTTTAAAATAATTATTAAATACAAAATTAGAAAATATAAGTTATGTAAAAAAAAATTAAAATAATAATTTAAATTAGAAAAGATTTTTATAATTATAACTAAAAGTAAATTATTTATAAAATAATTAAAAGTAAAACTATATTATGAAATATAGACACAAATAAAGAAATCTCTTTTATATATTATTATAGAATTTTGTTAATGAAAATACTTAAACCTATAATGGTATTTTTTTTCAACTTTGTTACTGTGTCAAACTTATAATCCCTTTCATGTTTTTATAATTGGTAATCTTTTTAAAGTATCGACAAATGCAACAAATGCTTCGGTCTTTAGAATTAATCAAATATTGAACATAAAAAACTTTAAGAACTCAAAATAATATACCTATACATTTATTAATTATCGTAAATATAACAAAATAAACATATTATAACTATAATTATAATTATAAAAAAACACACGTATCTATAATATTATGTTTGATTATTTAAAATATAAATATTCATATAGTGTATATTTCAGTGTATTTTTTTTTATTTTGATAATTTTCATTTGTACAAAATAATATCTCTGTTTTAGTTTGATATGTTTTCATTTGATATAGTTGTATAAATAAATAAAAAGTTTAAAAAAAACAAATTGAGTAACGAATCTGAATAAGATACAAGTGACAATATAAATAATAAGTGAATTTATCTTCAACTTCCATTATATATATATATATATATATATATATATATATATATATATATATATATATATATATATATATATATAAAATATGTGAGGTCTTTTTTATTGTTTATTATATCTGATTTGGTGTTTACTTTTTATTACCAATAAATTAAATGATGTGTTCTATACATATATAAAAAATCTACCTAATTTAATTTCTAAAATTTTCATTCTATGTACACATCATTCTAAAGAATCTGGAGATGACGACATCTCTAACCCTTTCAAAATCCGTCGATGAACATATATAGTTGTGTATTGAATTAATTTGACTTTTAATTCAAATTAATAAAAAATTAATAAACTTTCAAAATTCAACAATGAAATGAAAATGTTAATTTTAGATTAACTAATTTAGAAAAAAAAAAATAGATTCCTCATTTCAAAAGTGAAAATTCTAAATTGTACATATATTTCTAAATTGTACAATTTGAGAGTGAAAGAAATAATTCTACAATATAGTTTTGAATTACACAATTTAAAAAAAAAAGGTTTTGGGTCGTTAATCTATAATGTATTTTCAAATTCCGCAACATATGTTGTTATATTATGTAATAAAAAATATAATACCTATTTTTTTTAACTTCCAAAATATACAATTCTATTCTTTTTAATTACTCAATTAACGATCTTTTCTGTGAAATTACATGAAGGAATATTTTTAACATGTACGAGGTGTAGGAAAAAACATGGAGGTAAAAAAGTCACAATGCATTTTCTCCCCGTACTATCAATTTTTTCTCTGCACCCTATCATTTCAGATTTTATTTTTTCAGAACGCACTAAATAAATTCTAAAATATTTTTTTTGGAAGACACTTACCACTTTTATTCGGAAAAATATTTCCGAAATTAATTTAACTGTTTTGAAAAATAAAATCCAGAATAATGAAGTGCATAAAGAAATTTGACAAGTGCTAGAAGAAACTACTGAAAACAACTGTCTTAAAAAGATTAAACTGAGTGGCCTTTTAATTTAGGCCCACAAGTATATTGAACAATTTTTCAATCTAATTTACACAAAAAGAAGCGTTGACATTTATAATCAATTTTCATAGGCTCTTTCTTCCTATACCTCCAAGCATTTCTTCTTCATCTCCAATTTTTTTTTAAATTCTCAAAAAATCTTTTGATCATTTAAAAAAACTCACGGACATCACACTCCCAAAATTACTTTCGAATGTCGACTTCCCAAAGTCAAAATATATGACTTCCGGAAGTCAAAATATATCCCCGAAAGTCAATTTTCGGAAATCAAAAATCATTACCGGAAGTCGACTTCCGGAAATAAAAAAACATTACCAGAAGTCGACTTCCAGAAATAACAAATTAATTTTATTTTAAATATTTTTCAATTTTTTTTAAATTTATATTTTCTACCTTTTATTTTATTTTATTTTTTAAAACACGTATCAAAAATATTAAAAATTATAAAATATATAAATTTAAAAAAATTTATTATAGAAAATAAGAAATAAGTAAAAAAAATGCTAAATAAAAAAATGAAAATAAAAATGAAAAATAATTTAAATTAAAATAATAAAACTTTAAATTTAAATATATATATATATATATATATATATATATATAATTTTTTTTTTCTTAAATTTAAAGTTTTGTTATTTTAATTTAAATTATTTTTAAATTTTATTTTTCAATATTTTATTTAGTATTTTTATTATTTGTTTTTTTATT
>Ga0214543_1000679_pt1 | contig 59671 bp, 25 predicted proteins | sample CNSS2metaG_FD_160094 | JGI IMG/M metagenome (GOLD analysis project Ga0214543, IMG submission 160094) | Root nodule microbial communities from cowpea collected in UCLA plant growth center, Los Angeles, California, USA - CNSS2 | ecosystem: Host-associated > Plants > Roots > Nodule | place: USA...
TTTTTTTATTTTTATTTTATATTTATATATATATATTTAATATATATATATATATATATATATATATATATATATATATATATATATATATATACACATGTGTGTGTTTTATTTGAAAAAAAAAATCAACTTTATGTTATATTTATTTTTGACGAGATCATATTGCACATTATGTCTACATTTTATTTTAATATTAAGATTCATGTATACTATTTCATTTTAATATAATATTTAACTCAAAAATTTAAATTAAATTTTAATCATATAACAATTATTCATAATATTTAACAATGACATTCGTGTATATACATCCCAAGTAAATCGTATCAATTTTATAATTTAAAATAAAAAAATTCATCTCTAAATATTATTTATCATTATTATTAATATTAATATTATTAACATTGTTGCTAATATAATCTATTGGTATTATTAGTTATTAGCTTAAACACATATGCAACATATTTTTTAAATATATAATATTATATTATTTGGTGATGATATTCTGATTAAGGATGACAATTTGGAGTGGGTCAAATGGACTGACCCACACAAAAAAATGCAAAACAAACTGAGATGTTAAATCTGTTGGCTCGCACATACCTGCTCCGCATAAGTCTGCAACCTGCTAAGACCAAAGACGAGATGGGACAAACTAATCCACTAATCTGTTTACAAAATTAAATATCTCATTTTTTTTAGTTCTCGCATCATTCATTACTTTGTTTTTATAAATATAATAATAATAATAATTATATTAGTTTTAATACAAATTAAAAAAAGGAAAAAAATAACTACCCGTACACACGGGTCTAAATACCAGTTAAAACCCCTCGAGTAAATGAAAATTGAATCATATAAATTAGATTTTTTTTTTTCAAAACTTTTTATAAAAAATAATAACTAAATTATTTAGCTTTCATTCATTGAAAATTCAGAAAAAAAAAAGAGGATCATTATAAATAAATGAAAAAACCAATTCTTTCTTAATACTTAAGAAAGGAGTTTAGCGTTTAAGAATGCCGGAATGAAGGCTGGTATGGAAGAATCGTAGCCACCGCTTTCCTCGGTTTTTGTGTGATTAAATTCCCAAATCATCATTTTATATAAAAACCAATAAATTGGCGTTTCAAATTCTCACTCACTCACTCACTCGGTGTACTTTGCAACACCCTTATCCCATTCTCACATTCCAACATGTAAAAATCGGTGCTATACTTTAATTGTTTTTTTTCTCTTCCATTCTCTATATTGAGTTTGTGTTTGTGCTTTTCTTTTTCACCTTGATGAATGTGTGACATTTCAGAAGCAGGAAGGGTAACGCGGAAGAAATCGACTCTTATATGGCCAGGAGAAAGAGCAACGCTAGCAAAAAGTTAACTAAGCGCCAGGTAATGTTGTTTATTATGTATTTCATTGATATTATTCTTTTGGGTCTTCACCATTCACTGTGATCATCACCATTGTGTTTGCATGTCTTTTTGAAGGAAAAAAAATTGTTTTTTTATTCCCTCCAGGGACGCATAGAAGGTTTGGATTCTTCTTTTTAGAAGTGCTTCTTGGCTAAAGATACGCACAAAAATGTCATTCTCCAAACGTATCTTTAAGCCCTAAAGTGCTTTGTACTAGGTTATCCGAACGTGCATACAAACATGCACGTATCGATCAATCTGATCTTCAAACTTGAAAACGAGATCACTGGATTTAGCCACTTTTAATTTTAAATAACTGTGCTGAAATTTTAGAAAGGAGATAATATATTCACGTGTTTTCTAAAATTTGGGGGACGGATTCATCATTATGAGAATGCAGTGACCTTGACTATTGCTGACAGTAGGGGCTAAAATAACTCTTTTTTAATAACACTTGTTTCTGTTAATCCTCTGTTTTCTTATTAACTGATTTGAATGTAAGTTTTGTCCTATTCTGTTTGGTGTAGTAATGATGGATTTGTAAACCCAATGAATTCTTAATTAGCAAAAAGCTCTTGATTTTTGTTTGGGATAGATAGTTCAAGTTGAATATAAAAAAGGAATATAAGTGTTGATGGGATTAGTACATTGAAACTAGGATTTAAGGGGATACGAATTGGTTTGAAATTGGAAAGGTTTGGATTAAGGAGGTACTTTGAAGGGGACTTTGCTTCTTTATCTTGCTATATGGAAGATTTTTTTAAACTTATATATATAATTGTTGTGCATGAATCTGGTGATTGATATGCCTTTTGGCTGCTTTTGATGACGTGGTCTTTATAATTCTTTCATTATGCTGGTGTGAGTCCATCACTCATAAAGTTTGTGCTCTTTAATGTTCTATTTCATGTCTGCTTTACGCATGCCATGTACTGCTTGTTGTTGAATTTTGAGACTATGAATAATTTTCCTCATATATTTTGCCATGCTGGCTAGGAACAAGCTACCTTGTGAAGTTGATGGGTAGCTTGCATCTCTGTACAATTTCTGCTGGATTGTCTTTGAATACTATTAAAATTGATCTCTATGATTTACTCCTGCAACTCAATTATCTGGTTTTAGTGTATGCACTGAACGTGGGGTCTAGGATGTGTTTTTATTGTGCATGTTGGCTTGGCTTCATTCATTTTCAAGTTATTCCTTTAAACCTAACACATGATAAAAGCTACATATTATGCTTTTTGAGTTGTATTGTTTGGCTATTTGTTTTATAATGATCTCTTCCCTTTATAGTCATGTTCTCCACATAGTCTAAATTGTTAATTTTTGTGATAATTGTAGATGGCAGAGAAATATCAGAATAACGGAACAGTTTCTAACAGTCATCCAACAAAAAAGCGTGGTAGACCACGAAAGATCTCTCAATTTCTGGAATCACACACAACAGTATCCAGTTCTTCTGGTTCTTCTGATGCATCCGCTTCAACATTTGATGTGGCACCTCCATCTCCAATACAAGGGGTACACACACCATGTACTCCACAACCAACAAATTCAGATAATTCAGACGCAGGACATATCATTGAGGCAGATGTTGGATTAGAGACACAGAGCAATGATGACAAGCCAATGCTACACCTTGATGGGCAAGGGTATGTTGTATTTTGTTACTTATTCACATTTTAAAAACTTCTATCCATTAACATGTAATCTTTGCAGATTTTTACCTTCACGACTTGCTGCTAGTGGGATTGGGGATATCATCACAAGGTATTATACTGATCCTTGGCCATCTTGGAGGAAGATACCAGCTAGAACAAGAGACGCGATGTTTGAGGAGTTTTTGGTGAGATTTCATATGTTGGTGACTACAAAAAAATTGTATTTGCATGTTTAGTCTATTTTAGCTAACTTATTTACTTATATATATATAGACAAAGTTTTCCATTAGACCGCCAGATTACAGGTGGGCAAAACGGAATTTTCAAAAGAGAGCTTCAATATTGTTGACCAATAAACTAGTTAAGGCTCGAACCACACTGGATAAACCAAATTGGATTGAAGATGGAGTCTGGGAGAAATTGTGTGAGCATTGGAAATCTGAAGATTTTAAAAGCAAGAGTGCCCAAGCAAAAACTAATCGAGCATCTAATTATGCAGCATCTCACACTGGTGGCTCTATTTCTGCATCTCAGCATAGAGCTAATATGGTAAAGTTGTTACTACATATGATTTATTATATTGTTTATCTCACGACTTGGTGTAAAAAAGCCATTTTGCATCCACAATGCATAGTCTTTTAGTTAATTGTTTTTCCTATTTGTGCAAGCCTTATGATCTGGAATAAATTTAAGCACTACACGCAATAATTCCAATGTTTTAAGGTTAATAAATTAAGTGTTTACTTAATTTTGTATGTCTTACAATCGATCCCACCTTAATACTCAAACTATTCTCATTTAAAACATGATTTTTTTCTTAAGCAATGTTTGGTCCTTTGTTTTCAGTGATAAATTTTGTTAAGCAACAATGCTTTACTTTTAACAAACTTTATAAGTAACTTTAGAGATGACTTTAAAATCAAGCAACTTCTGAACTTGTGTTCTTTGTTCCTTGTCAGATTAAAGAGACTGGAGTTGTCCCTACCCCATTGGAGTTGTATCGTCGCCTGCACCAACACAAGGACAATACATGGGTGGACAGCAGATCGAAAAATCTAAATGTAATGAACCCTAATATTTACAATCATGTAATATTTTACGAGGATTCTATTCTATTTTGGATTGTTCTAAAACATTATGCTTATATTGATGATGGCAGGAGGCCTTTACTCGCACAATGAAACAACTGACCAAAAGTGCACTGGCACAAGGAAAGCCTCCACCAAATGAGTTGGATGTCTGGTCTGATGTGGCTAGATCGAAGAGAGGAAAGGTGTATGGGTTTGGAGAAAAATCTGCAGCATTTAGAGGAGGGCAATGCTCTCATGTCTCATCTTCATCAATGTTGATTATAAAACAAGAGTTTGGTGAACTTGGAGTAGAATCTACTGAAGTTAGAGGAGGTCAATGCCATCATGGTTCATCTTCACCAATGGAGTTGATTACGAAACAAGAGGTTGATAAACTGAGGAAGGAGATGGAAGAAGTAAGAAAAGAAAGAGATGAGCTTCAGACCAAAGTTTCAAATACCGAGAGGCATAATTCATCTTCATCAAAGGAGTTGATTACAAAACAAGGGTTTGATGAATTGAGGAGGGAGATGGAAGAAATAAGAAAAGAAAGAGATGGGCTTAAGACCAAAGTTTCAAATACTGAGAGATATGGTTCATCCTCATCAATGGTGTTGATTACAAAACAAGAGTTTGATGAATTGAGGAGGGAATTGGAAGAGCTAAGAAAAGAAAGAGATGAGATTAAGACTAAAGTTTCAAATACTGAGAGACATGGTTCATCTTCATCAATGGAGTTGATTACAAAACAAGGGCTTGATGAATTGAGGAGGGAGATGGAAGAAATAAGAAAAGAAAGAGATGGGCTTAAGACCAAAGTTTCAATTACTGAGAGACATGGTTCATCCTCATCAATGGAGTTGATTACAAAACAAGAGTTTGATGAATTGAGGAGGGAGATGGAAGAACTAAGAAAAGAAAGAGATGAGATTAAGACTAAAGTTTCAAGTACTGAGAGACATGGTTCATCTTCATCAATGGAGTTGATTACAAAACAAGAGTTTGATGAACTGAGGAGGGACATGGAAGAAGTAAGAAAAGAAAGAGACGAGCTTCAGATCAAAGTTTCAAATACTGAGAAGCTTATAGAGGAGAACAATGCATTGATTCGGCAGATGATGGAAACCATCAATGATCAGTCCATGATATCCATGCACTCAAGAGGAAAGTCAAAACTAAGATGAGACAGTAATGATGTTTGGATAGGTTGATTTTGGAGTTAGAGAAAATGAAAGTAGTAATTTAGGAAAGATTTCTTAAATTTCATGGGTTTTGGATGACATGTAAATGTTAAGGATAGGCAAAAGTAGTTGACCCAACTAGATTATCTTTCCTTCCAATAATGATAGGAAATTGGAAGGATATCAATAAGGACAAACTTTTCTTCTGCTTTTACATCAATTATATCTGTTGTTTTGAAAAAAGAAAGCACAAGAAACCTACTTCATTTTGAAGAGTTTTAGAGACGTGGAATCCAACACAAACAAAGTGAGTGGGTCGTACAAATATTGAATTGTGAGGTTTAGAATAGAGTCAAAGCATGTGCATTGGATTTGAAAGAAACAAAGATTCCTAAATAAGCTGATCAATTGATGTAAACATATTAGGTCGGCAAGGTTCATTGGCCTCATCTGACCTACATGCTATTAACGAATCATTTTAATTTTATTTTCAAAGCTAGAAAATAAAAATAAAATTTAAAAATTACATTAAAAATCAATTTTTTAAAATTTATGTTACTTAATTTCAATTTTAAATATAGTACTTAGTATGTATTTCAATATATAATATAAAATTTTAAATTGTAGTTATTACTTTTATAAGTTTATGAATCGATATGTCAAGGTATACTTAAAGTAAATTATTATTTATGAACTATTGGTATTATCTTAGTTCTAATAATTTTAATCTGCTTTACTTTTTGTGGATTTCAATATGATTACATTATGGACTAGAAATAATAAAGGAAACTTTTTTAATTTATTTATTTAATTAGAAACTTTTGAAACATTAGACATTTTTTTATAATTAAAAGTTTTATCGGAGACTATTCGATGGTGATATATTTTAGTACAAGGATTTTAAAATTAAAATCTTAAAGTTATGATTCATGGGATGAATTAAAATCTATTTAAAGGAAGTATGCACATATGTTGGTTTCTAAACTATGCAGAGTTTAGACACAAGGGGTTATCACCCAACCACACACAGGGTTAATCCTGTAATGTCTTAGGCCCAATACGTTCCAAGACTAGGACCTCCTGTCATTCTCACCACATAAATCATTATGCTCTATGTGAGCGTGAACGATTATTAGAATTCAGGATATCTTCATTTATCTAGAGATCTCCTGTATCAAGGTATACACTAACTACCATCACTAAGAGTTTCCCTTGAAACTCTTTTACCAACAAATTCCACATGCCATCTCAATCATTCAAGTCTCATGCCAATTCACCACCAACCAAACAAGTCATGTTTTCTATTTCATACTCAACATAACGAGATTTCATTTAATCTCATACTTTATAAATGTATACAATGTCCAACCCAACCAAGTCATGGCTCAATACATAATAACACATTCATTTCAGTCCATTCAAGCATACATATCAAGCATGGCCACATACCGTGAGCAAGGAAAAGTAATTTACACAAACATGGAGCCACATCAGCCAACACAACAACTTCTGCCAGTAATTTTTGCCCAAGCTAAAGGTCCTCGCTTAGGCGAAAGGGTCCTTTCGCTTAAGCGAACCCTTCTCGCCTAGGCGAAAGCTCAACAGTGGTTGCTGCAAGGTTCCAACGAGTCCTCGCTCAGATGAAAGCGTCTCGCGCTAAACGGGACCACTTCTCACTAAAAAAAAACATTTAGTCGCCTAAGCGACGATTCGAGCTGGAACCATGGGTGAGTTCCTGCTACTCTCGCTTAGGCGAGGGTCACCCACTTGGGCGAGATCAACAGGTTTCTCACCTATTCGCACCTGTAACACCTTGTTCAGCCACACACACACACACACATACCATACAATTTCATGCAACCATCAACATTATTCAAGCATCGGAAACGTAAAACAGATCAGGAGTAAGCAAAATAACTTCAAAAAACATAAACCCTAGCTTCCCTTACCTGGAAAAGAAGACTGTAGCTTAAGAAAGCTCTAACAAGGCTCACTACAGCACAACAGTACCTTAAGAAGCTGAAAAAGAAGGATATACAAGTACGAAAATGAGACATTGACAAAGACTTCGTGAAATCATAGCTTAGGAACAAAGACAAGCGAAAAGAAAATGAGGTTTTAATGCAACTTACATGGAGATATGAGTTCAGACAATTCTGAATAAGGATAATTCACTAGTTCAGGGAGGCAAAACTGGTGTCTAGCAGAGTTGCTGCTCAAGCGGTGGAAGAAGGGGATGAAACTGATTTTAAAAAAGGAGACAAATGAAAGCTATTAGGGCTGGAAGGGGGTCTTGGAGTCCTCAACATGGGCCGACTCTGGACCCTCGAAAAGGATAGACCTAAACCCCTTCTCAGAATAGAATAAAATAAAAGGATCTCACATTTCTAGATAATGAGTCCACATTTTTAATTGTTCACTTATTAATTAGACATATGTGACTGTCATGATATAATAGGTAAATATGCGTTATTTGTTCACTTATTTTGAATTTGGTTTTATATATTTATTTTCTTATTTAGATTTATGAGATTAAGTTGTTTTTTGAAAAGATTGATTTTTTTAAACTTGTACTTTCTTGTACAACTGAAATAAATCAGTCTTTTGAAAAAGACTAAATTTATTTAATTAACATTTAGTTGTGTAATTTATTTGAATGGTACTTTAATATATTTTTTTTATCTAAATTTATATGTTAAAAAATTAATTTTAAATAATTTTATTTAAAATTAAAAACATATAAATAATAATATTAAAAAATATATATAAATATATATATATATATATATATATATAAAAGAAAAAAAAATCCACACGAACGTTTTTTCCGAATTTTCTACAAGAAATGAGGTGAATGTTTTAGACAAAGATAAGTAGAATTACGTTAACCCGTTATAAGGCAGACACTTCTTTTTTTCCTTCACTTCCTTTATTTCTAGAGAAAATTTTTTATTTTTCTGACTTTCTTCCATCTAATTTGGCATTATAAAAAAGAAAATGGTTGTTTAACAAAATTTTTCTTAACAAACTTTTACAAACTACTTATTTAAATACAAAAGATACTACTTTATTACTTCATTTTAATTAAAAAATAAAAAAATAATTTATTTTTTATGAAAATTTTGTCAAATTTGTAAAAACAATTTGTCAAAAAATATTTTTCAAAAAGAAAAAAAAACATAAAAAATTGGAAAAGGGGTACTTAGAACAAATTTGACAAGACTTTCCCTCTCAAGAAAGGATATGTGCAAGTCCACTTCATTAATCCAAATGTGTTTGGAATTTTGTAAATAGAAGAAAGAGCTTTTTATTATTACATAATTTATCATTAGAAAGAAAAACTTTTCGAAGGGAAGAGGACAAACTTCAATAAGTGAATGAGAAATCTTCATAGATCATAAAATTGTTTCTCTTTTATTTTTTGTAGCTAAGTTTATTTTTTTTGTTAAGATTAAGCATAAATATTGAAATTGTATGAATTATCCTTTGTACTCATTTTTTATATCTAGAAAGAAAAGAAAGATAGAATGGACAAATGCTCCTTTGTACTCATTTTTTATATCGAGAAAGAAAAGAAAGATAGAATGGAGAAATAGTGTAGTGCTATCGTATATCAGATGTTGTGTTTATATAAATACAATACAATACAATCATAATCTTTGTAAAAAAGTCATCATTGAATACGATAAATAATGATGGTTGCACACATGAGAAATAATACGCGACATAATATCAAACATATTAAAATAATATTATTGATATAATATCTCTCGTATTTATTCTAATAATTAGAATCATAATTTTCCCTACATCTTTGTGATTAATATTTCTTTTAATTAAAAAAAAGTTGTTTCAACTCTAAATATTATCGTGTAAAGATGATATTTTCGTAATATTGTTTAAAATCATTCTAATTTTCATCACAAATACATTGCTCAAGTGTGATTATATGAGTATGGCTAGATGTAATATTTGAATTTTAAAATCAAATATTGAGGGTGAAAATAAATAAGTACATATTTATCTCGTATGGTCTTCTAACCATCTTTGATTTCTAGTTTATAGTTTCTTAACACATTTATAGGACATACATTTAAATATTTTTATTTTTTTATAAGTTTTTGATCTTTTGTGCAGTGATTATAGCTTATAGTTTTATATAATATTTATACAATTATAATTTTTTTGGTGAGGATAAATACAAGAACAAAGAAAATTACATATAAATTGAATAAAAGGATTGAGATAAGAATGAATTTTTATTCCACCAAAAGTGAATGGTTAACTTGGAAGTGATCCTATTTTTCCAAAACAAATTGAATTAGCTTGAGCATTAAATACCTAGGAATAGTTTGCTGTTTTTATGTCGCTTTTCATAAATAATATCCCGAAAGTGTATAATGACACACGAATCTCAACGATCTTTTAGAAATTAAATTTCTTAGTTTACAACTTCAACTCGCTATCTTCTTTTTAGTTAGTTTAAATAACAATTCAGCCATAATTAAATATCAATCTTTCCTTTAAATATTTTTAAAATAATAAAATCATATGAATAGTCGTCTTCTTAAGCGTTGAATTTATTTTTTAATTTCAAATTAGTGTGTCATAAATCAATAAAATACAATCCCACAGCTAAATTGATAAATAAAAAATCTATTTGTATAATTCATTAATTTAAAGATGATTTTAAAGAAGTCTTGCTTTGGTGCAACGTCAACAAGTCAAACACTGCTCTTCACCAAGAAAAGTTTTCCCACTAAGGGAAACTTCTTGTTTGCTTGGTTCTGTTTCTTTAATAATAGTTATTTATCATATATCACATCATGCTCTACTGTCTTCACTCTTCTTTCGCTACTCTTCTTCCATGGTACATCATCCAACTCAAGTTTTCCTCTGCTTCACTCTACATAGTCTAGTTAATCGTCTTTCTCGAGCCATGGTCATCAAAGAAAGTGAAAGTGAACGACCACACAGAAAAGAGTGAAAGAATTGGAATATAAAGTTCTGGTCTTTTGTATTACAAAAACAGTCTTGTTTGCGGCTTTGTTATTCGTGTGTTCAACCTTGTCTTATGCTTACTTAGGTACTTTTACTTGTATAAACATGATGGTTCATAGGAGTTTGCCACAGTTTCTGATTTGGCCTTGAAAATATGATCAGGACTCCCATGTTTGTCCATAATTTTGTGTTACTTGTGTTTAGTTCTTGTTGTCTTGTTATTGCCTTGTTTCTGACGTAGATTCCACTATTACGGGTTTATTTATTTCTGTGTTATATTGGATGTTCTGTTAGCAATATGGCCAAGCTTGCCCCTCTTGAAGAGCCTCTTTTGGATGGTGACTCTAGTGCCATTAACAATTCTGATCCTATTAAGACTAGAGGAAATGAAAATTTGACCCGATATTCAAATGCTGGATTTTTCAGTGTTCTTTCTTTTTCATGGATCACTCCATTAATAACACTAGGAAATGAGAAGACTTTAAACCATGAGGACCTCCCACTTCTTGCTACTGGTGACAGTGCCTATGGGGTTTTTCCAACTTTTAGAAGCAAAGTCGAGTCAGAGTTTGGTAGTGTTAGGAATGTGACCACTCTTAAGCTGGCCAAGGTTTTATTCTTGTCGACATGGCAAGGGATCTTTTTATCAGGTTTATTTGCATTCCTGTACGCGTGTGCTTCTTATGTTGGACCCTTTCTTATTGATATCCTTGTTCAATACCTCAATGGAGAATACATGATTAAAAATGAAGGCTATGTTTTGGCTGCGACTTTTGTTGCTGCAAAGCTTGTGGAGTGTCTTTCACAGAGGCACTGGATGTTTAGGTTCCAGCAGGTTGGGGTTAGAATGCAATCCATGTTGGTGGCAATGATCTATGCTAAAGGTTTGACTCTTTCTTGTCAATCAAAGGAGGTTCGTAGTACTGGGGAAATCATCAACTTAATGACTGTCGATGCTGAGAGAATTGGTGAATTCTGTTGGTACATGCATGATCCATGGATGTGTGTTTTGCAGCTTGCTTTGGCCCTGGTAATTCTCTATAGAAGTGTTGGTGTTGCTTCAATAGCTGCTCTTGCTGCCACTGTAATTGTGATGTTGCTAAACCATCCTGTGGCATCATTGCAAGAAAAGTTCCAAGGCAAGATAATGGAGTTCAAAGATAAAAGAATGAAGGCTACATCTGAGATCCTTAAGAATATGAGGATTCTAAAACTGCAAGCATGGGAGATGAAGTTCTTGTCAAAGATTATTCAGATTAGAAAGAGTGAGGAGACGTGGCTAAAGAAATTTCTTGCTGGTACTGCAACTATTCGATTCATCTTCCACAACGCCCCAACTTTTATTGCAGTTGTTACATTTGGTGCTTGTATTTTTGTGGGGATACCACTTGAATCAGGGAAGGTGTTGTCAGCACTTGCAACATTCAGAATTCTTCAAATGCCCATCTACAGTCTTCCCGACACAATTTCTATGATTGCACAAACTAAAGTTTCTCTGGATAGGATTGCATCATTTCTTCGACTAGAGGAGTTGCAGACTGATATAGTACAGAAGCTTCCATGGGGAAGTTCTGATAAGGCAATTGAATTAGTGGATGGAAACTTCTCATGGGATTTATCTTCTCCTAATCCAACATTGAAAAACATAAATCTCAATGTTTTTCATGGTATGAGAGTAGCTGTATGTGGTACTGTTGGATCAGGCAAGTCTAGTTTACTTTCTTGTATCATTGGGGAAGTACCAAAGATATCTGGGACATTGAAAATATGTGGAACAAAGGCTTATGTTTCTCAATCACCATGGATTCAGAGTGGCAAGATAGAAGACAACATATTATTCGGTAAAGAGATGGACAGTGAGAAGTATGAGAAGGTGCTAGAGGCATGTTCCTTGACAAAGGACCTTGAGATTCTACCATTTGGTGATCAAACAATTATTGGGGAGAAGGGAATCAATTTGAGTGGTGGACAAAAGCAAAGAGTGCAAATAGCCCGTGCAATATACCAAGATGCTGATATATATCTTTTTGATGATCCCTTCAGTGCCGTTGATGCTCATACAGGATCTCATCTCTTTAAGGTATATATTTTTCTGCGCAATCTAGTTTTTTTCTTGGTAAGGTAATTTTAGACTTCCAAATACTCGATACAATCTTTGAATCTTTTTTAACACTTTACATCTATTCAGTTCATTACATGAGTTATCTGATTTTGCATTTACACTACACTGTTTCAGGAGTGCTTGCTTGGCCTTTTAAAATCAAAAACTGTGATATACGTAACACATCAAGTAGAGTTCTTACCTGATGCTGATCTAATATTGGTGAGTGATTGAATCATAAATTTCATATTCAAGAATTGAAACATCTGCATTTGGTCAATTTATACTATTGTCTCAGTGTTTTAATCTTGCTTACAACTAATCTAGGTCATGAGAGAAGGAAGGATAACTCAATCAGGAAAATACAATGACATTCTCAAGACAGGCACTGATTTTATGGAACTTGTAGGGGCACACACAGCAGCTTTGTCTTCAATCAAGTCCTTAGAGAGAAGACCAACATTTAAAACATCAAGTACCACCGAAGAGAAAACAAATTCGTTAAGTGATTTTGAACTTGAGAAAAATGTGGAAAACATACATGGTGAAAATGATAAGCGAAACGACACTGATGAGCCCAAAGGACAACTTGTTCAAGAAGAAGAACGAGAAAAGGGGAGAGTTGGATTTAGAGTGTTCTGGAAATACATCACAACAGCTTATGGAGGAGCTCTTGTGCCCTTCATATTACTTTCGCAGATACTCACTGTGGGTTTTCAGATTGCAAGCAATTATTGGATGACTGTAGCAACTCCTGTTTCAGCAACAGCAGAAACTGATATTGGAAGCTTTACACTCCTGGTTGTCTATGTTGCTTTGGCAATTGGAAGTTCCATTTTCACCTTTGCTAGATCATTTCTTGCTGTGATAGCTGGATACAAGACAGCCACTGTGCTCTTCGATAAAATGCATTTCTGTATTTTTCGAGCACCAATATCATTTTTTGATTCCACCCCAAGTGGTCGAATCCTCAACAGAGTATGTCGGTATTCGTTGATATTCTTCATTGGTTTAATTTGAAGAGACTTTTTCAGCTGATGTAAATGGCTAATTGCATTGTTTTCGAATGTTTGATTTCTTTTAAATGACCATATTGAAAGTACTTGTTGACAAAATCATAGTTTTTCTATTTGTTGCAGGCTTCAATAGACCAAAGCTCACTAGATATGTACATTGCAAATATATTATGGGGAATTACTCTCAATCTGGTTCAACTATTGGGAAATGTTATTGTGATGTCTCAAGCTGCATGGCAGGTGTTCATAGTATTGATTCCTGTCATGGCAGCTAGCATATGGTACCAGGTAGTTTTGGATAATATCCAACCTTTATAATTTGAAGACTCTTAACACCAGCTGTCAGAATTTTTTTCCTTCTTATTAAGTATTTGAAATGCACTTAATTTTTCACATTTCTCAGAAGTTCTGAGGGGAAGAAAATTATGAATCTGATTGATATCATTGTGCAAAGATTACCACTGTATATGCTAACAAAGTGATTCAATGAATGTAGCGGTACTACTCGGCATCTGCAAGAGAATTGGCACGATTGGTTGGTACATGTCAAGCTCCAGTTATACAACATTTTTCTGAAACAATTTCTGGATCAACAACCATAAGAAGTTTTGAACAAGAATCAAGATTTAATGACATAAATATGAAGTTGATAGACAGATATTCCCAACCCAAACTATACAGTGCTACTGCAATTGAATGGTTGAATTTCCGATTGGATATTTTATCCACTGTCATATTTGCCTTCTGTTTGGTATTCTTGGTATCTTTCCCAAATTCAATGACTGCTCCTGGTGAGTACTTCATAAGACATAAATTCACTGCTCATATGTTACTTTTTTATGAACTAAGCAACCAACTTCATTCATCTTTCATTCCAATTATTTTTTCCAAGGCATTGCGGGATTGGCTGTGACATATGGACTTAATCTAAATACTGTGCAAACTAAAGTAATCTGGTTTCTTTGCGACTTGGAGAAAAAAATTATATCTGTTGAAAGAATACTCCAGTACACATCCCTCCCAAGTGAAGCTCCTCTTGTGATTAAAGATAACCAACCGGATTGTTCTTGGCCATCATTTGGAGAGGTTCATATACAGGATTTACAGGTACATTTCAATGGTTTTCAATTTGTTTGTGAATTGAAGGCTGCAATTATATTTTTCTAGTTTTCTTATGGTATATAACTGTAATGAGGAGCTGTGTTATGCAGGTTCGATATGCTCCTCACTTGCCTATTGTTTTACGAGGTCTTACTTGCACTTTTACTGCTGGATCAAAAACTGGTATTGTGGGAAGAACAGGAAGTGGAAAATCAACTCTTGTGCAAACACTTCTCCGACTTATTGAACCTATGGATGGAAAAATATTAATAGATAACATTAACATATCTTTGATTGGAATTCATGATTTGCGGTCTAGACTCAGCATTATTCCTCAAGATCCAACGATGTTTGAAGGGACTGTAAGAACCAACTTGGATCCATTGGAAGAGTACACAGATGAACAGATTTGGGAGGTAATTTGGTTTTTTTCAAACTATGAGAAACCTGTCTATTTAGTGCAGGATGCTAATTTCTAATAAGAAACATTCCAGGCTCTAGATATGTGCCAACTGGGAGATGATGTAAGGAAAAAAGAAGGGAAGCTGGACTCCATAGGTGTGACTTCTCAAAACTTTGAACATTGATTTAGCATGTTTCAATTATATGTCTAAATGTAGTAAGGAAGTGTTACTTATTGTTACGAGTTTTTGCAGTGATTGAGAATGGAGAAAATTGGAGCATGGGTCAAAGGCAGTTGGTCTGCCTAGGCCGTGTTCTACTGAAGAAAAGCAAGATCTTGGTGCTTGATGAAGCTACAGCATCAGTTGATACAGCCACAGATAATATTATTCAGCAAATAGTTAAGCAACATTTTTCAGAATGCACAGTCATTACCATTGCTCATAGGATAACTTCTATCATCGACAGTGACATGGTTCTATTTTTAAATCAAGGTATGCATCACTTTGTCTCTTTCCTCATGCTTATTTAGTCTTTTTCCAAAGAAATAATCACTTTTGTCGTGAAAGCTTTTGAATTAAACGTGATTATTTCTCGCAATAATCAAATCTGAAATGCAGCATCATTTAACTTCCTTCTTGATTTGTCACTATTTTTCCTTTTCTTCTCATGATAAATGTGAATATGATTTCTCTTCATATTGATCTGCAGGGTTGATAGAAGAATATGATTCACCTAAGAAACTTCTTAAGAACAAATCTTCATCTCTAGCTCAACTAGTGGCAGAATACACAAAGAGGTCAAACTCTGGTTTCGGAAATTAAATTGAAATTAGGCACCAACCAGATATGTTCTTCATGATGATACAAATTTTGTGGTGTCTGGTCACCATTGCATTTCATCTAGTGTACCCTACCTTACTGGACTTAGGTAAAGGTTTCAGTTGTTACACTTCCTATTACTCTAACAAGACTAGTATGAGACTCACTCTAATAATATTACTTTTTTCTCACGGATAATTTATGCATATTTTGTGTATTGTTATGCAGATTATTGTCGAAGTTCAATTTTAGTACCTGATTGTAAGACTCAATTACCTGGTCTCCTAAAATGAACTCAAGTTTTGTTTGCTCAACACTTTTAAAATCTTCACCTATCATCTATACATTTTCCAAACGTACAAAAAAAATTCAGTTTTGTTAGTTTATTTGAAAACATTTTTTAATAAAATGCAGTGAAGATGAGCCTTGTCCCAGCAGGAAAGTCATATATATCCATTGATCTCACATTTTTCCTTGCATTCTCTGGGAAGCAGCAGTTGTGCAGAAGGGTGTAGCCTCATTGTTTCTTCTACTAGTACTTTTCCCCGTGCAACGCACGGCGATATCGAATTTTAAAATTATAAAAGTATAATTAAATTTAATATAAATTTTATTTTATAAAATTCAATAATAATATTTTAATCGATTTTATGATAAAAATGTATTTAAATTATTTATATATGTTTTTAATATTTTAAATAATATATTAAGATTTAGTTAATTAAAATTAAGAAATTTAATTTAATTTTAAATGAAATATTGAGTAAAAAATGTAGAAAAATATAATAATTAATTCTCTAATAATAAAAATGATGGATGATATAGAAATTATTGAGTAGACTACGATACAAAAAATGTGAAAAGTAAACGATATAAAGCTACAAATGATAGATCGTGCATATAAATGTAATGTTTAATTAGTCAGATAATACTCACTCTCTTCAGATATGTCAGTTTGGTAATCGCTTTTAAAAATGTGTCAATCGAGTCCCAACTTTTGAAAAAATGTCTCAATTAGGTTCCTTTCACTCTTGTAAGTCATTTTAAATATCGATACCGTTAATGACTTTAATACTTTTTTTCTCAAAGGGATCTAATTGACACCTTTTTAAAAGCGGGTATCAAACTGACATATCCGAACAAAAGTGAGTATTATCCGACTAATTACACCTAAATATAAATAGTAGATTCTTAAAGATAAAAATGTTAGACTGCAAACAAAATATAAATAGTAAACAACCAAAACTTACAAAATGTAGACTATGTAGACAAATATAAATAGTACACTATGCAAAAATTCAAAGGTTAGACTATGGTAGACTCCTCTATTAAAGTCCTTTTTTCACAATTTTTTTGGATCTTGAATTTCAAATTTTAACTTTGCACCCATATTTTATAGGTTTTAAAATTTAAAATTTAAATTCAAACTTTATTACTATATATTTTAAATTTCAAATTTGACAATATATATCCTAATTTAGAAAAAATAATATTGAAATCGAGATCATTAGTGATTTTTATATCTTTAAAAATTTTAAGAATATATAATTTTAACTTGTAATGATATACCAATGTCTATGTATAAAAATTATTTTTTGAATTATTATTTAAGTTTGTGTAAAACGTCAAAAATATGTAAAAATTATTTAAAAATATTTAAAAATTCATATTTAAATTTTACAATTATTTATTTACTATTTTACACCATATTTTAATTATTTTTACTATTGTTATTGTTATATTAGGACTAATATATTAATATATTATTAAGAACCACGAAGCTTTTGATCCTAAATATTATATTACTTGTTTATTTTCTATATCATACTTTTAACTTATTATTTTTAATTGTGAATATTAATGTATTTCCATTAAATTTTTTCAATTTATCATTTTTCATATTTTGATAATATATTAAATACGAACCTTTCTTATAAGTTAAAAATATTTGAAAATTGTTTAGAGATATTATAAGAATATATTAAAAAACCTACACTATTTCACAATTTTTTTTTGAATGTAGAAATTCAAATTTTATTGATATATTTTTGGTTTAATTAGTTAAATAGTATCTACTTTCATTCGAAAGTTTCAGTTTGATAATCGTTTTTAGAGAAAATGTTACTGTATATATTTTGAATTCCAATTTTCACAATATATGAATCTTAATCTTGCAATAATATTGAAATTGAAATAGTTAATTATTTCCATATCTTTAAAAGTTTAAAAAATTTATAATTTTTTACCTTATATTTTAATTATAGTAATATTATTATATTTTTATATTTACATTATTACATATTATTATATTTTATAATATATTATTATATCATTATGGGTCATCAAATTTTTTGAATATTTGAATTTATATATTTTTATCAAAAATATTAAAGTATTTATTACAAAAATTAACTTTTTGTATATATTTTTCATTTTAAATGTTAAATTTAAATTTTGTTATCACATCCTTTTTCTTTTATTGTTACGTTTTCAAATTTGAATCCAAAATTTATTAATATTATTATATGTATTATGATTAATTTTTCACAACTTAAAACTAAAAAACGATTTTATTTTCAATGAATTAATTTTGAATTTTATTCTAAAAATACACGGAAGGAATATATTATCTAATATTATCTACTGCTTGATGTTTAAAAAAACCAACTATAAGAAAAGTTCGGTTTCGAAGCATATTAAATGAAAACAAATAATTTTCAATGTAAATTCAATGTAATTTAATATTATATAAAAATATATAATGATAATATTACATTAATTCTACATAAATATAAATTTATTCTTAAATTAATATTTAAATTTAATCATAAATTGATATAAAGTTAAGAACACAACCATAATCAGTAATATTAGATCAATCAATTTTCAAACACATTAATAGAAGAAGATTTTGGTTTTCAATGCAATATTTTAAAACCATAATTGATATAAAGTTAAGAATACAACTATAATAAGTAATATTAGATGAATCAGTTTTCAAGCACATTATTAGAAGGAGATTTTGCATTTTGTATTAATCATTAAGGATAAATAAAAAAGCAGATAACATCTCCAAAAAACAACATGATGATATAAAAATTTTATATTTTTTATATACTTAAAATTGATAAATAATATTTTTTGTGAATGTCTTAAACTCTAATTATATGTTTGATTGATACTTCATGATTCATTGAGTCCCACAAATGATGATTATTGTTGTTCATAATAAATAGAGTCATAATTCAAAATGCAAAATTCTTGGAAGACGAAAAGTTTTCCATTTATTCTTTATATTTTTTACATTTATATTGGAAGATGTAAGTGTTGATTTATAAAGTTTATTCAATAAGCTACATTAAATTCTAAGAAGATTTTTAAACTTTTTTAAACCTGTATAAAGCTTTCTTCAAATTTTTTAAAATATTTTCCATTTAAAATTTTAATACAATAAATTCATATATAACATTGCAATGAAAAACACAAAAAGTTGTTGGTTTCTAATATTTAATGTTATTTAATGACGAAAACATTCATCTTTGAGAAGTTGTAAAAATATATCTTGGAAGTAGGGTTGGAAGAAACTGAAAAGTTCTTTGAGAGGTTGAAAAATTACCTTGGAAGTAGTGTTAGAAAAAACTGGAAAATTGTTTTAATTCTTCTTAATATCTTTATATTTTTGGAAGATGAAAAGTAGATTTTGAAAAATATAAATATATTTTTCAGTTAGCTAGGTAAAAAAAAACATTCTTAATTTTTAATTTGATAATTAAATATATTTAAGGTAACTAATTTTATTTACATTTATTAATATTGTTATTAATTATTAAGAAACTATTAACTGATTGGATTTTAAGAAAAGTGTAATATGTAATGACTATTTTTAGAAAAAATTAAAAAAATACCTAATTTTTCTGTAGAAGATGAGAAAATATTAATACCTATATAAAAATATTTGTTAGTTATAAATCCTTCTTCTTCTTTAAACTTTTTAAAAGTCTATGTTATCATTAATGAGACAAATTCATGGAGTTAGAACTTTATTTTAATTTTGTTTGTTCAAAAATTTTAAAACTTGGATTATGCCTTTATAATTTGTATTTATTATAAAAATAAAATGTAGTTTATGTTTTGCATTTACTTAACTATAAAAATTATGAAATAGTAAATATTATTTTATTAAATAAGATTTAGTATTATATTTGAAAGTATTCACTCGATGCTACAAAACATTTCAGTCATGTAATATCAGTAAATTTCACACAAAATCCTAATTAATTTATTATATTATAATTTTTAATTAGATTTATTTTATAAAAATTAGCTACCTTCTCCAAGAAACTTTGTAAAAGTTTCTAAAGTTGTTATTTTGTAATATTTACTTCAAAATATTAATTATGAAGACCAATAATTATGTATTTTTGGGACAATGCACATTAGAACTCAAAACAGTATTGTTAGTTTTGCAATTGTATATAATTATATATTAGATTAGATTTTATTAGAGATTTTGGTCATTCAAAATGACTTTTACTCTCTGGGAAGGTGAGAAGATTTTTTGGAGCCAGTATAAAACTTTTTCAAGAAGGTATGTAGATTTTTTAAAACATTTTCCATTGAAAATTATAATACAATAAATTCAAATATAACATTGTATTGAGACACTAAAATTAGTTTCTTCACAATTCATGCTAATTAATTATAAAGATGTGTTGGAAGAGACAAAATTTTATCTTGAAAGTAGTGTTGAAAAAAACTGAAAAGTTGTTTTTATTCTCCTCAACATCTTTTAATTTTTTGAAGATGAAAAGTATTTTTTGAAAAGTATAAAAAACATATCCAGTAAGCCAAATAAAAAAAAAGTCTTAATTTTTAATTTAGTAAATAAATGTATTTAAAGTAAATAATTTTATTTGCATTTATTATTATTATTTCAAATTTTAAATCCAAACATTATTATTTAATATGTTAAAATAGATTTCTCACTGAATTAAAAGGTATAGAACATCTTCGTTTCTAATAAACTAATTTTGAAATTTAGTTTCAAAAAACATTTTATAATACATTATAACATATATTTGAATATGTATGTGTGAATGTTGTATATATTTGAATATTTCAATTAAATATAAATATAAATATATATATATATATATATATATATATATATATATATATATGCACACTTATTTAATGTAGAATAAATTTATTAATAAATGTATGGAATCAGGTTCTTTACTTTTATTATTTATTTATTGACAAATTTATAAAGTCTAAAGTATATGTATTTTTTATATATTATATATAATAAATATTTATTTATTTTGTTATTTATTCTTCGTTATTTCTCTTTGTTCTTTATTATAATTTAGTTGTTGTCTACTATTCACTATTTATTCATTTATTTATAATATTTATGTTTAATAATGGTTAAACTTAAAACTCAAAAAAATATTGTTAGCTTTGCAATTGTACATAATATTATGTATTACATATTACATTAGATACCATTAGATATTTGATAATTCAAAATACTTTTACTTAATTGAAGGTGAGAAGATTTTTGAAACCAATGTAAAACTTTTTCAAGAAAGTAGGTAGATTTTTTTAAGTATTTTTCATTTAAAATTATAATACAATAAATTCAAATATAACATTATATTGAGACACACAAAACCTCGTTGATTTCTTCATAATTAATGCTAATTAATGGCAAAAAGACATTGGAAGAGACTAAAGTTTACATTGGAAGTAGTGTTGGAAGAAACTGAAAAGTTATTTTTATTCTTTTCAACATCTTTTAAGTTTGGAGGATGAAAAATAAGATTTGAAACCGAAAAGTAGTGTTGAAAGAAACTGAAAAGTTATTTTATTCTTCTCAACATCTTTTAATTTTTGGATAATGAAAAATAAGATTTGAAAAGTATATAAACTTCTTCGATAAGCTAGGTAAAATAAAAATAAAAGTCTTAATTTTTAATTTGATAAATAAATAACTTTAAAGAAAGTAATTTTATTTTCATTTATTATTATTATTATTATTAATTAATTAATAAAAAATTATTAATTTATCATATTCAAAAAAATGTGTAATATTTAATGATTATTCTTAAAACAAAAATTATAAAATACCATTTAAATAAAAATATTTGATAGTTACAAACTGAGTCATTATGTATTTCTTTTAATTTTAAATTATAATTCTTTTTTTTTACTATGAAATTTTTAGAATGTGTGTTATGGATTTAACCTATTAAACTTTAAGAAATATTGATTGGAGCAAGAGCTTTATTTTAAGTTTGTTTGTTGAAAAATTTAGAAAATTTGGATTCTACCTTTATGATTTGCATTTATTTTAAAAATAAATTGTAGTTTATAATTTTCATTTACTTCAGTATTATAATTCTCAAATAGTAAATATTATCTTATAAAATAACATTAAAATTATATTTGAAATTATTCACTCTCAAGGCTGCAAAACATTTTAGTAAATATCGTGTAATATTTCTAAATTCCACACAAAATCTTAATCAATTTGTTTATTACAATTTTTGATTTAATTTATTCTAAAAAAATTAGTTATTTTCTCCAAGAAACTTTGAATTTTTTTAAAAAATTGATTACATTCTCGAAGAAAAAACTTTGTAAAGGTTTTTAAAGTGTCTTGGTATGATACTTATTGCTTCAAAACATTAATTATGCAGACAACCAATTATGTTTGTTTTTTTGGACATGGCACTCCCTCACTAATTAAATGAATGTTGTATCTTCCCATGCATACCTTCTCCAACATGCCATTTCCAATATCTATCAAACATAAATGTTCTACCCAAAGATTAAATTTTCTGCATTGGTTGATGTGCTCTTTTATTCTTAGGAATTGCGTAAATGTCTTGGGCACACATTTGCATCTTCAACAAACATCTTTTGGCTCCCTTATTCTTCTCAAACACCCACCATATTCATCCTTCCAAAAAACATTGCAGGTCTGTTATGTGAAGAATAAAATTTGGAAGAAAAAGAAAAAAAAATATAATGAAGTTTTAAAACTGAAAAATTGTTACTGACTATTATCAATATATTAAAGTCATTCAATATTATATATAAAATAATTTCATAAGATAAAATAAAAATAATTAAATATAAAAAATGTATGTTGATAATGCTCAAAAATGCAGCTTTGAAGTCTGTTACTACACTTTGTTATCTAAAGAAAAAAATGAATGAAGTTTTAAAAACGAAAGATTGTTAGTCAACTCTGTTAATAACAAAATAAGAGATTTTTTAAAGATAACTATTGATTAAACAAGTTTAAAAAATCTAAATCATCCCGCAGATAAATATTGATTCAACATGTTTCACCTTTCTTATGTTGCTCAATGAGTTCATTGAACTATTTTGCCCAAAATCTTGATGGATGTCCTTACCTCAATTAGTTAATGAATTTGGCAGAGAAAAACTTGATCCAACTGTTAAATACTACAAAGAAAATGAGTTAGATATTACATAGGGTAGAAGTAGAAAAAATCAGACAGAAAAAGAAAAGCATTGACCTTTTTTGGTGTTCTTCAATTAGTTAATGAATGACAAAGAAAAAGATGGGTCCAACAGAAGAATAATACAAAGAAAAATAGTTAGATACGTAGAATAGAAAACATCGGACAAAAGAAGAAAAACTTAGACATTTTTCGCATTCTTCAATCATTTCATAAATCTCACAAAAAAACCTTGATCTAACCGACAAATACTACAAAAAAAATAGTTACATATGATAGAAGAATAAAGAATCAAAGAGAAGAACAAAATTTTTTACCTGTTGGGTGTTTTCCATATGTTTAAGAATCTGACTGGAAAACATTCATCAAAAATAGAAATGCTACAAAGAAAGGTAGTGAAATATGGTCGAAGAACTAAATATATGAGAGAAGACAAAAAATTATTGCCTTTTTTGTGTTATTCTTCACAGTGTTCATAAATCTCACAAGAAAACATCAATCCAACAGAAAAATACTACAAAGAAAAGTAGTTACATATGGTAGAAGAACAAAAAAATCACAGAGAAGAAGAGAAGTTGTTACCTTTTTGGTGTTCTTCATCGTGTTCATGAATCTCACAAGAAAACATTCATCCGACAGAGAAGAAATACAAAGAAAAATGTTTAAATATGGTAGAGGAACAAAAATCGCAAAGAAGCAAAAAAGTTGTTACCTTTGTGGTGTTCTTCACAGTGTTCATGAATTTGAGAGCAAAACATTCATCCATCAGTGTAGTTAAATATGGTAGAACAACGAAAAAACACAGAAAAGTTGTTACATTCTTTGTGTTCTTTGTCGTGCTCATGAATCGCAAAACATCCTCGAACGAAAAAATACAACCAAGAAAAATAGATCTGTTAGCAAAACATTCATCTAACAGAAATACAACAAAAATAAGTAGATATGAGAGCAAAACATTCATATGTAGAGACGAAAAAACGCAAAAAAGTTGCTACCTTTTTTTTGTGTTCTTCATTGTGCTCGTGGATCTGACTGCAAAACATCCATAGAACAGAAAAATACAACACAGAAAAGTAGATCTGGAGAGCACAACATCCATCCAACACAAAAATACAACAAAAATAAGTAGATCTGAGAGCAAAACTTTCATTCATCTAACATAGAAATACAAAAAAAAAAAGTAGATCTGTCAGCACAAAAATCATCCAACCAAGAAATACAACAAAAAAAACTTAGTTAAATATGTTAGAACAGCGAAAAAATGCAGAAAAAATTGTTACCTTTTTGGTGTTACTCACTGTGCTCATAAATCTGAGAGCAAAAATTCCATCCAACCGAGAAATAAAGTTTGAGAAGAAGAAAATTGGTGTAAGGTAGATGGAGGACGAACTGGTGGAGTAAGAGAGAAGAAGAAAAGTTGAGAGGCTGAGAGGAAGAGAGGAAGCTGAAGATGTTTGAATGTGTAAGTGAGAAAGAGAGAAGAAGTTGAGAACAACAGAGAAACCCTGAAGATATAGAAGAAGATGAACAGTTTAGGATGTCTGTGAGTGAGAAAGAAGTGAGAAGGCAGAGCAAGAGAGACAGAGAAAGAGAGAGAAAGAAGTGAGAAGGTGGAGGCAGAGAGATAGAGAAAGAGAGAGAAAGAAGTTTCAATTAAACCTTACGTGGTATCTACAAAAGAGGGAGAGGAGCGGATGGTGAGAAGTACAAAAGAGAGAGATGAATTTGTTTTTCAATTTTTTTTTTCTACATTCAAAATTCTGAGAGCTTGACACATCAGCGTTTATTCCTTTTGTAGATAAAAATTTAAAATGAGAAGTAGATCAAATATATTATTTAATTGAAAAACTTACCTTTTGTTAGTTCAGAATTGTGATGACACATTTCAAGTATATCAGTTGGTTCAATTCAGTCTCATCCGCATACCCTTTGCTCTTAAACACCCTTCTCACCTCATATTGTGCTTTTTCCATCACCTTTGATTTCTCACCATTTCAGTTCCAGCACTAAAGACATCCTACAAAACAATGGACCAAGAAACTAAATTTTTTTATCAATAGTAGACAATTCATTGAAAAAAAATGTGTTGAAAAGTATTGATAATGTTCTTTTTCTTTTTTTTATCAATACTTGATTTCAATGGGATGTGGTTATGAACAATGTGGCCCCTGCTAAAAGTTAAATTTGTTATTTGTTTATGGTAATTTCTTTAACAAGCTCAAAAGAAATTAACTAATATAAAAACAAAAAGGGTAATAATTAATTTCGACTTAGTTATCTTTGTCAAGTGCGCCTAAAACAGTATGCTTCCATGGAATGACTTCAAATAATTTTTCAGTTCTAAACTCCTCTTAAAGAGCCTTTTCTCTTTAAACATCCAATAATCCTGCATCCCTTAGTGGTCAAAAAGGTCAAAAACAATTTAAATACATCCTCCACCAACCTTGAAAACACATTTTAAAAACAAAATCGTAACAAGAATTTCAAACATTAAAACAGATAATACCTTGGATAATGTGATTGATCCTTATCTTAATGGAATTGAGTTCGGAATGTCTGCTTTAACATTTTCATCAGCCAAAAGATGGTGCAGGGGAGCATTCTTGTTTGGTTGTTGATAGCCTAGAAGAATATCAACTAAATCCTTTTGATCAGCTTCACACAAGTGGCCTTTTTTCTTAGTTTTGTGATCTTTAATGATCTTGCCCAATATCTCATAAGTATTTCTGAACAATTTTTAGATTTAACCTTCACCAGACTGAACATTTGAAGCCATGTAATGCAAGGATAGAGATCAGCAACACAAAGTCCTCCAGCAAGGAATATAGCCTCCTCAATTAAGGATATCAACCCTTGCTGGTGCTTGCACTTTTCAGCAATAGCTGCTCTAGCTCTTATTCCGTATGTGAGAAAGTAAATCTTCTCACTGATTCTTTAATGAATTCCTCTTCCCATATGGACCTGAAACATTGCACCCACTATGAGGAAACTGACCCATTGGAAAAGATGATATCATGTGTTTTCACAATCTCTTTGGCCATTTTTGGTGAAGAAACAATGAGGTTTGATACTGTCCTAGTTTTAGGTGCATTAAGGGTCCATACTTTTAGAACATAATGGCGGCGAGATGAGGTAGAAGGTAAGGTGTATGTTTACTATGAGAGGAAAGTAGTGTTGCACAAAGATCGACTAGAAGCATGCAATAATATTTATATAATAATTTCTGCATAACCTTAATCTGCATTGTTAACCAAGTCACAATCATTGGTGAATAACTGGATGAATGCGGCCTCATTGGGAATTTTGGGAAGGCCAGTAATTGTGGCTTGCTTGAAAATCATCCATATATGAAAAGTTCTTTTACTCAATGGAATAATTGTTAATTTGGTGTTCCTTGACGTGCAAGATTTGAACTGTTGTTCATCTTGATCCATCAATATAGCCATTTCTGATAGCCAAACTACGAAAGTAAAGATGGGGATTGCAATGTGGTGATATGCTGATGCTATATTACTTGGCAGTAGGCAAATAGCCTGATGCTATATCACTCTTCTCTGTTTCTCTGTTTTTAAGATAATAATACAATTCATATTCTTTTACTTGTGCCTTCTGTTTCTTTAGTTTCTCTTGTTTCCCTTGTAGTCCTCTTATCCGTTATTCGTTATCATGTTATTTTCTATACTATATTGCTATATTGTCGACATTCAACACCCTGCAAAATAAATTCAATTCTATAATTTCAAACAAACTACCCTAATGATGAAAATAACTTTTTACTCTTACACGACTAAAGAGGTTAACAACCACATTTTCATAATAAGGAGAACACTGAAACCTATTCTAAGCACTTTTCGTCTTCTTATTCGTTATCTGGAACATGTTATTTCGTATACTGCTATATTACCATCATTCAACACCATGCAAAACATATTCAATTTTATAACTTTAAACAAACTACTCTAATGATTACTTATCTACCAAAAAATTTCCCACATATACCACAAGAAAAACCCGAACATCACCACGCACTTTTCCCTTTTCCCACCCTTAATTATGTGATCTATACATCAAAATGTTTCTGTGCCAAGTATTTTCATTACCCTACATCTATGTTCGGCCTCTTTACCTTTGCAATGAATTCAGTCTAAGACTAGTTGCATCTGCTCTAGCTTTCTTATTGTTTGAAATAGGTAGACTATCCATATCAAATGGACTAGAAGAACTAGAACTGGAACTGGAACTAGAAGAGGAAGCATCACTATCTAAGCCCTTCAAGACATTTGCATCCAATTTGGGCGAAGAAACAAATTTCCTTTTCAGATTCCCAATGCTTGCAGTCAATCCACTCAGAAGATTTTTCTGGAATGCTGCTGCTGAACTTCGATGGTCATTACTGGTCTCTTTCTTGTCCAATGTTGCTTCATCTACATCACTTCCTATAGTAACATCAATTTTGCCCCCTTCTGGCATAACAGAGAGATATGTTAGTTCTACACAACAATATATTTGTCAACAAAAAAACACCTTATGCAGAAGCTTAGAAAACTAAGTGCAGTATAACATTGAAAATTTGACAGTATTTATGGAAAATTCAGCATTTGGATCCATGAGTAATTGAAGATCAACAAATTTTACACAATATATTCTTGAGTGAACAATTCAAGATTTCAATATTAAAGGTAGTATTCCTTACCATTTAAAATTTAAGAATTAAGATGTAAAGGTTTAAATAGAGGTTTTTCAATAAACCCACCTGAAGCTGGAGTCATAATCCAAGTGACATTGATTCGTCTGATGGGAGAGTTTTCTCAAGTTTTAAGTGATTGATCATGATCTAAACTTCCATCAAATTTAGATATAAATATGGTAGGGAATCCATCAAAATTGATTTTATAAGAAATTGTTTGGTTTATACAATACAACACAAACAAGCCAGCTCTACGAGAACAGAGAAATAAAGGTAACAGACTCAACAATTGCAGGTTCTGACATCAGGTTCTCAAATCTCTAAAATGTAAAACCAGAACTTCAGTAATCAAACCATGAGCAGAACATCTAAAAGGGAAAATATGCACAACCCTCTATGAAATAATAATGAATCTTTGTTTCTCCACACTCATTTCATATGGCCATATCCATAGAAGGATGACACGAGCAAGAGCCACAACCACATTCAAATAACCACAACCAAATAGCCAAATTAGAAAGAAAAAAAAGCACGAAAAAAATCCATACCTGAAGCACCTAAACCACCTTCATCTGTCTTCAAAGACACAGAGCCACTGATTCCAACCACTTCCTTCTTCTGCTCACAAACATCCCTCTCCTTCTTACTCTCCAATGCAGCAACCCTTCTCTCCTTTTTCCCCAAAGCTCCAACCTTTCCACCTTCCACTTCACCACCACCATCAACATTGCATTTTTCCCAATTCACAACAGTCTCACAACCCAAACCAAACCCAGTATCACTAATCGCTACCTTCTTTTGCCTCAGCTTCTTCAGTTCCAACTCCGCATTGATCCTCCCCAACCTCTCAATAGCGATTTTTTCTTTGAGGGACCCAATTTCTCTCTCCTTCTTGTCGAGCTCTGCCTCCAGCCTCTCTTCCCGCGCCAATAGCACCTTCTCGATTCGGTCAAAGTCGCTAGTCAGGAACGAGTCGCGCAGCTCGGAAATCAACTCGGAGATGGTCGTTCCGTTTCTCTTCCTCAGACCCGACCCGGTTTCGGATTCCGGGTTTCGGGCCATGAGTATGTTCGAAAGATGCAAACTTTTTGGAAGAAATGGAATGAGGGTGTGACAGAGAAAAGTTTTTGGAAGAGTTAGAAGAAAATTAACGGTCTTAATTTGGAAGGCAACAAAAGGAGAGAATGAGAACAAGTTTAAGTCGAACTCTGCAATCTACTTCCCCCATAATCATGAAAAATATTCAGAAAAAGTTTAGTTTGCCAATAACGTTATTTTCCCAATAAATGTATAAAAGTGTGATGATTACTTTGGATTAAATGTAATATTTTATAATTAATTTAATGTTAAATTATAGATTTTGAGGACTAATTTAATATTAAACTATGAAGTTTATAAATCAATTTATATTTTTTCATACATTTAACAACTGAATTATATTTTTTTTAAGTGTTACTTGTTACACATTACCATTCACCCATTACTTTTATTAAATGTTTACTTCTAAATACACCTATCTTGAGTTTCTTATTTGAATGAAAAGAGGAAGTTAATAAAAATATCGAATATTAATATTTGGAATAATTGATAAAATAAGAAATTTATCAATATTTAATAATTTGTTTATTTAAAAAAGTGGATCATCTATGAAACAGCCAATTGTTGAACAATAAACAAGTATTTTTCTTTCATTCTCTCATCAGTCACTGATACAATTGTTGAACTGCAGTTTATGCATCTTCATTCTTCGATCTTTCTTCCATTTTCACCAAAAAGTAGTGATTTCAGATCCAATGAATGAGAGCATATACACAAGTGTTCCTTACTCAATGATTTTAATTAGCAAAATGAATGCCAAATGTAAGGAATCAAATACAAATCTTGTTTTCTTCTAACAGACAAACCAAATGATTCAGTCATGTCAAGCTCTTCACACTTATTCCCATTAGGCATCTTCCAATCAAAATGGAAAAGTAAATTTGCTAGCAACAGTTCAACATTGGCAATGCCAAAAGTGATTCCAGGGCACATTCTTTTTCCAGCACCAAATGGAATAAACTGAAAATCTGCACCTTTGTAATCAACTGAACAATCAAGAAACCTTTCTGGAAAAAACTTCTCAGCATCACTCCAATAGTTTGGATCCCTTCCAATAGCCCAAGTATTAACAATAACCTTGCTCTTAGCTTCTATTTCATACCCATTGATTTCACATCTCTCACTGCACTCTCTTGGTAGTAATAATGGAACAGGAGGGTGTAGTCGCAGTGTTTCTTTGATTATTGACTTTAAGTACTTCACTTCATGGAGGTTAGCTTCATCTACATGCCCCTTTTCACCAAACACCCTTCTTATCTCAGATTGTGCTTTCTCCATCACCTTTGGATTTTTGACAAGTTCTGACATGGCCCAATCTATGGTTTTAGCTGAAGTACCACTTCCAGCACTGAAGATATCCTGAAATAAATGCTAAATTGAGCATATTTGCCAACTATTTCTTGCAACACTACTGAACTAGTACAGTGTATTCCAAAATGCTAAATGGAAAATTATGTGATTTGTAACTGAAAATACTAACCAAAATGGTTGCTTTGATAACGTTGTCAGATAGAGGATGCTCAAGGTTGTTCTGTTTCTGAAGCTTTAGCAGAACATCAACAAGATCCTCTCCTTCTTTTTCATTGGTTTCCTTTGTTACCCTGTGATCTCTCACAATTTTCTCTAGGATCCTATCTACTTCTTGATGTAACTTCTCAACTCTGGACCTTAATCCAGTCAAAACTGGAAGCACTTTAATAGGATACAAGTCAGCCAGAGAAAAACCAGCAACAACTTTTAACACATCTTTCATAACAGCTATGAAAGCTTCTTGATCATTGGATTTACCTCCAAAAGCTACACTTGATGTCAATCCATAAGAGCATGAATTGATCATCTTACTGAGATTCATAGATGACCCTTCTCTCAAACCCACCTCTTTAACAAGCTTTGATGCCTCCTCATCCCTAATTGCTTTGAATGATTCAACACGCTTTGGAGTTAGTAGCTCAAAGGTGCAAATTTTTCTCATCTGCCTCCAGTAACCGCCATAAGGGGAAAAACTGATACCCTTGGAGCCATAGGATATAACATCTGCTGCAAGAAGATAAGGCCTATTTGCAAAAGCGATGTCATGTGTCTTCATCACTTCCTTGGCCATTTCAGGGGAAGACACCACTACGGTGGAAAGTGCACCAAGTTTTATGTGCATGAGAGGGCCAAATTGGTGTGAAAGTTTTGCCAGGCCGTGATGAGGCATTGCTCCAAGCTGGTGCAAGTTTCCTATAAGGGGTAGTTTTGGTGGTCCTGGTGGTAACTTGGAGTTTGAAGACTTGGTTTTTGTTCTCCAGAATATGGTAAACACTGTGAACAAGATGAGGAACAAGGGTAAGATTGGTAGTGAGAGAAGGTTTTGGAGAGCAATGTCCATGGTTGTGAAGGAAAACAAACTACCAAGTCAGTGGCTGATTAGAGAAGTTTGATGTGAGAATTTGTGGACACAGATAAGGGCAACATAACTGTTTATTTGGATTGGAATGCAGAGTGGAAAAGTAACTAACGGAAGAAGGGAATGATAAATATAATTATTTTTCGGTTAAAATATCTTTTTGTCCCAATTTTCGTCAAGTTTTTTTCAAATAGGTTTCAATTTTCGTCAATTTTGTTTAATTGAGTCTTTTTTTGTTAACACCATTTAAATCATTAACGACCATAAACAGTGACAACCACGTGTCACTTCGTGATTTATTTATTTATTTTTTATTTTTTAATTTTTTTAATTTTTTTTTAAAATGTACACGTGTCAACACAGTAGTGTGTCACGTGTCATTTCGTGGTTTTTTTTAATTTTTTTTTTAAATTTTTATAAATGTCTACGTGTCAACCGAGTAGTGTGTCACGTGTCAAAGTCAATGTTTTATAAGGGAAAAATTAGTCAATTTTAAACAAAAATTGGGACTAAATTGAACAAAAATAACAAATATAAGGACCAAATTGAATATAAAACATTGACTTTGACACATGGCACACTACTGGGTTGACACGCGTACATTTAAAAAAATTTAAAAAAAAAAATTCTAAAAAACCATGAAGACGTGGCACGCTACTGGGTTGTCACATGTACATTTAAAAAAAAAAATTTAAAAATTTTTAAAAATAAATTCAAAAAAACCACGAAGTGACACGTGATAGTCATTATTCATGGTCGTTAATGATTTAAACGGTATTAGCAAAAAAGGACTCAATTGAACAAAATTGACGAAAATTGAGACATATTTGAACACAAAACCAAAATTAGGACTTATTTGAAAAAACTTGACAAAAATTGGGACCAAAAAGGTATTTAAACCTTATTAATTAGTGGGATGGTATCCAACTGTCTTAATTTGGTATTTGTCTTTAAAAAGATATTAATTGAGTTCTAACTTTCGAAAAAGTGTATCAATTGAGTCAACAAAAACAAAATTTAACGCTATTAACTTTATTCATGATTTTTACTATTAAATTTTAATATAAATTTAAATATTTAATTTTGTAAATGATTTTAGATGTCAATAACCGTGTTAATAATTTTGTTATGAAATGATCTAATTGAGACATCTTTTTAAAAGTTGAGACTCAATTGATACATTTTTAAAAGTACTATCAACAATATTTCAACTACAGTAGGTATCATCCAACTAATTGAACCTAAATATAACTGTTTGAATTGAAGACAAAAAAAGAATAAAAAGGAAATAAAAAAATTGTAATAGATATAATTAATATAATAAAATATTTTTGTATTATATATTTAAAAGATGATTTGTAAAATAATTTGATGTACAAATATTTTTTAAAATATAAATTAGAGTTAAAAAATTGTTATTAAATCTTAATAAATAAAATTTATATTCTAAAATAATATATTAAAATAAATTATTTATAAAATATGAAATCTAAACTAATTAATTTAACATTTTATTTTAATTATTTATTATAATAAGAAAAAAAAAACAAAAACAACACTTATATACTGAATTTCTCCTTAATCAATAAAGATATGTAAGATATGCATATACAGTATTTTTTAAAATTTTTATTTTTCTTATTCTTAGAAGTCATGTTTCTTTTCACTTTTTTTTTCCTAGTAATTGAAACAAATCATTACCTCTAACTCAAATACCATCATATCTTTATAAACACAATATAACAGGTACGAGATAATAAAACAAAAAATTCATTTTTTTTATCGACAAATGTCATCCACCAGGTTAAAATACCTTTTTGTCTCAATTTTCATCAAGTTTTGTCAAATAAGTCCTAATTTTGATGTTGTATTCAAATATGTCTTAATTTTCGTCAATTTTGTTCAATTGGATCCTTTTTTTGCTAACCCTGTTTAAATCATTAACGACCATCAACAGTGACTGTCACGTGTCACCTCGTGGCTTTTTTGAGTTTTTTTTTTAATTTTTGTAAATGTCCACGTGTCAACCCAGTAGCGTGCCACTTATCAAAGTCAATGTTCTATATTCAATTTGGTCCCTATATTTGTTATTTTTGTTCAATTTAGTCCTAATTTTTGCTAACATGAACGAAGTTGGTTCCTCTCCAAATTGAAACCAAATTTAATTTATATCAAAGTTATAATGATGTGAATTTGAATATATGATATAAAAATATTTAATAAAAAATGTGAATTTTAATATAAAAATTAAATTTGGTTTTAAGTTGGAGAGAGACCAAATTGGTTCATGTTAACAAAAATTGGAACTAAATTGAACAAAAATAACAAATATAGGGACCAAATTGAATATAGAACATTGACTTTGACACGTGGCACGCTGTTGGATTGACACGTGGACATTTAAAAAAATTTTAAAAATTTAAAAAATTCAAAAAATCACAAAGTGACACGTGGCAGTCACTTTTCATGGCCGTTAATGATTTAAATGATGTTAACAAAAAATGACTCAATTGAACAAAATTGACGAAAATTAGGACGTATTTGAATACAAAACCAAAATGATGACTTATTTGATAAAATTTGACGAAAATTAGGACTAAAAATGTATTTTAACCCATCTATTGAGGAATTGAATTCATAATTTTTCTCATTTTTTTTTTTACTTTCATCATTGAACTAATTTCATATTTCCATAAAATTCATACTTACTTTACAATTTTCTTTATTAATATATTAGTATAATAATAAATGCAAATATTGGTAATTTTTTATTTAGTGTTTAAACCATATAATCATGAAATTTCTACAAAATTATGAAAATTTGTGGACATTATGAAAATTTCAGTCCAAACCTAACCTAAGGGATTAGGTGAAAAATTCATAGTTCCATATTCAAACATTCATTATTTGCGTTGACACGTGGCTGATGAATGTTTGTAGCTTTGTACTGTAGCGATTGTTTCCATTATAATCTGTTTTTTTCATCTTCATAAACTTTGATTTGGTCGTTAACCAGTACAAACACATAATTATTTTCTGATGTATTGATATGTGACTGAATCATAAAATAGTTGCAATTAGATCAAAATTAATCATATGAACATTGTCACAAGAAAAATATAAGTGACGCATTGTTTTATTATATAACTTTTATATAATTAATATTGTTCAATATAATAAATATAATTCTATTTGAGTTTTATTCAAATCATTTAGCATTATCACGTTGACAAAATAAGTTATGTTTTACTTATGTAATCACATTACTTTTAAACATTATTATTAACCAAAACAATTCCTTAAAATATAAAAAATATTACTATTAGATTCAAATAACTTTTTAAAGACCAATTCTTCTAAAACTCAAAATTGTTGACTCATCATCTATTGAACCATATCTTCATTGTCTTATATTAGAGAAAGACCTCAACAAATGAACATCTTTTTGAATTATTCCCAAACAAATACGACATAAAAGTGTTGAGTTTACGAGGTTTTGTCACTTATTGAAGAATCCCTTCTATCAACAACTTTTAGTTTAAAAAAAAATCCTTAAAAAAGTAAGCAAATATAGTAATATTTTTAGATATACAAAATTATTTGAATTTAAAACTGTAAAAAAATCACATAATTTATACGTAATTAACACATCGTTTTTCTTCACATGTCAACATTTAACAAAATTCGTAAAACTCAAATACCATTATATCCTTTACATTAAGATCTGCTATCTCTTTTAGAATTACATAAGAAAAAAATCACGATATTTAGATTGAGCAATTTGTCATCATACAAAAGTTTAAAATTGGTAATATATTTTGCATGAAAAATATATGTTAGGGTAATTCTATAAATAAGAGATTAAAATGAAACATGTTTTAAAAATTTTAAAAGAACATTTTTTTATCTAAAAACCTAAAAATATTCAATTCATATCCACAATATAATATATATATATGGCTTAAATAGTCATTTGGTCCTAGTTTTGGTCAATTTTTTTCACTTTGGTTCTACTTTTGAAATTGTTTTCAATTTGGTTTCATCTTTCGTTAAATGTTTTCAATTAAATCCTTTTTTTTAACTCCGTCTAAATGGTTAACGGAACGGTGACCAGCGTGGTTTTTTTCTGTGACGTGGAGCACTGTTCAGTGACGTGTATGTTAATTTACTGTGTTGACCATTTAATTGTAATTGCAACATTTAGGGTTTAAGGTTAATTGAATTAGGTTTAGGGTTCTGTTCGTGGAATTGGGGATTTGGTGTCGAATTGGGGATTTGTTCATCGATTTGGGGATATCCTTCAATTGCTCCTTTCAGATCAATTTCTGCCATCCAATATTGACGTTGATCTTTGAAGAATCGTTCGCGGAGGGTTGAAGGTGTTCATCGCAGATGTAGATTTTGGTTTAGGGTTTGATTTTTGCTGACTATTGTTTGGGATTAGTGTTAAGGATTACGGTTAATGATTGCGCACCGCTGCAATGTCTCCGCAATCGCAAATTGGGGGTGAGCCTGAAACCCTAGAACCACCATGACATGAATTGCAAGTTCGGTGAATCCAACTATTGCAAGAAGAGGAAGATGCCCCACGAGACATTCCTATTCAGCTGAAGATGGATGGAAGACAACCACATTTCAAAATCACACAAACCCTAACTTTCAATTATAACATCTGGTCTATGCATACAGTGGAAACAGACACGTCACTGAACAACAATCCATGTCACAGAAAAGGACCACGCTAGCCACTGTTCCGTTAACAATTTAGACGGAGTTAAGGAAAAGGAGTTAATTGAAAAAATTTAACGAAAAGTAAGACCAAATTGAAAAAATTTCAAAAGTAGGACCAAAGTAAAAAAAGTTGACCAAAACTATGACCAAATGACTATTTAAGCCTATATATAATTATTGGACACATTTTTGCTCGAAACCAAAAACAAATATCTTGTTTAAACTATAAATATCATTAGTGATCTTCCAACAACCCAATCTTGGTGTCCAAATACATATTTTTCATTATATTTGTTCATAAAACGCTAAGAAAAACATCAAACAGTTTATATAAACTCTCCTTAACCTCAGCTCTTTCAAGGATGGAAAGTGACAGGAATCAGTTGCAAATCATCTTTTCTGCCAACTGATATTCCAAAAGCCTCAGTCATATCCAAATCTTCATTCTTAATTCCATTGGGAACTTCCCAATCAAAATGATACAATAACAATGCAAGAGGAAACTCCACACTGGTCAAGCCAAATGTAAGGCCAGGGCACATTCTTCTTCCAGCACCAAATGGAATATACTCAAAATTATTGCCTTTGTAGTCAACATCACTTCCAATGAACCTCTCAGGATAAAACCTCTCTGCATCAGTCCAATGATTTGGGTCTCTTCCAATGGCCCAAGCATTGATAATCATCTTGCTTTTCATTGGTATGTGATACCCTTTTATCTCACAAGCTTCTCCACACTCTCTTGGAAGTAGAAGTGGACCAGGAGGGTGCAGTCTCAATGTCTCTTTCACAACACATTTCAAATATTTTAGATTCTCCATCTCACTTTCATTAGGGTCTCCTTCTTTACCAAATACCTCTCTTACCTCAGCTTGTACCTTCTTCATCACTCTTGGATCTTTTATTATCTCTGCCATTGCCCATGTTATGGTTTTAGATGATGTCTCACTCCCCCCTCCATAGATATCCTAATTCAAATTCATGATATCATATTATTCATCTCAATTTTACAGGAAACACTTGCAGGAATACTAATATTCTTTGCAATGGAAGAACAAGCAAGAGCATAATCCACCCAAATGTGTAATCACAGTTAGTGTGAAGTAGCAACTTAGTTTTGCTTCTTGTTTGTGCGGACAAATTTTGTAGACAAATTTGTAATCACAGTTTAAAAGCTAACTAACACATTTCAAAACTTATCATCACACAACAGCAATTTAATAAAACTAAGCACATAGGGAAAAGATCAGAATTGTTCATGAGTTTCTACTATGAAAATAACATGGATAGGAGATGTAGATACTCTTACCAAAATCACAGCCTTGATACCATTGTCACTTAAGCCAAACTCCTCCTTCATGAGAACATCTACAAGATCATCCTCCACTAGTTCACCCTGGCCTTGTGCAGCACTTGACTTAGTCTTTCTATGATCATCCACGATGCTCTGCATTATCTGATCAGTTTGTTGATGATACTTCTCAATCTTAGACTTCAACCCTGAGATGTTCTGAAGCCATGCAGCAGAAGGGTACAAATCTCCCAAGTCAAAACCTCCAGCAACCTCTGTGGCTTTCCTTACAGCTGATATGAACTTTTGATGCTCCCTAAACTTGCTTCCAAGGGCTGTCCTTGAAACAATTGTAGATATTGTTGTAAGGATTTCTTTGGTGAGATTGATGGTTGACCCTTCTCTTGAAGCAATGCTTTTTATGAATTTAGTGAGCTCTTCCTCTCTGATTGGCTGGAAAGATTGGACACGTTTGGAGCTTAGCAGCTCCAACGCACAAATCTTCCTTAGCTGTCTCCAATAGTCACCATAAGGAGAGAAAGCAATGCCCATAGAATCATAAGACATTATCTTTGAAGCTAGTATTGGAGGCCTTGATGCAAAGATAAGATCATGGGTTTTTAACACTTCTTTAGCACATTCTGCAGATGAAACCACAATGGTAGAAACCTCTCCAAGCTTCAGATGCATCAAGGGTCCATGTTTTGCTGATAAATCTCTCAGTCTACGATGGGGAAGTGAGCCAACAAGGTTGTGTATGTTCCCTATGATAGGTAGCCTCCATGGCCCTGGTGGCAATTTTGGAGTTGAGGCAGATTTCTTTGTTATTATTTTGTATGCAATAAACATAAAAATGAAAATGGATATGAAGTAGAGGGTTTGAAGATCCATGTGGAAATAAAACTCAGATCAAGGTTTTCATGTGACCTTCTTCGTCCATTATTTGGTATTAGTAATCTCCTGATTGCAATATACTGTGCATTTTGCTGATGTATTTGATTAATGGAAAACCATTGAAAATGGACAAGAATGTTAACACAGCCAACAACTAGAAACAGAGATATATTTCTATATACAAAACAGTGGTTGAATAGTACATCAAGTGACAAACATTTAGTTTTAAGAACTCCTTACTAAAATCATATGGCTTAAAAAATTGCAGAACCTGAGATAACTATTATATTTTAGAGCAATCATTCTCATATATTTTACGAAACTTGGGTTTGACAATAAATAATTAAGAAAATTACACTGAATTCATACTGAATTACACTCAATACCCCTTACCTGACTGATACACATTGCATCAAGAATGAATGTTTTTAATTCCTAAAAGCGCTAAAAATTTTGCTGCAATCCTTAGCAATACTGTATTCATTCTTAATATTTACAAATATGTAGTTTTAATCCCTCTAAACATGTGTAATAAATTAAAACTACTTTACTTTAATCCGTCTAGAAAGAATTTTGTAAAAGGTTTTCTTTTGAAAGATGAAAAACATTAAATTCAAGCATTCATAACCCAAGAAAAATGATATGGTTGAGGGTGTGGATAACACTGAAATCTGAGAAGCAAAATGGGGATACGGCCATGGTATTCAACCAGAGAAGGAAATGCAGAATGTACTTTTTGATGCTCAGAAAATAAATAATGTAATGAATGATGACAATACTGTCAATCCTGTGCCACATATTTTGGGCTTAGAAGGGTAGGATAAGGTTGCTTTGCAGGATTTTGGGACTATTGAGGAACATCAGAGAAAACAAAGGACTCATAATTGAGATATAATGTGAAAAGGCATGCAATTATAAAACGTTTTTCATTGATTATGATCTTTTTGGAGTTTATTTTTCCATGATACTCTGTGGATCTAACTCGATCTCTATGGTTTTTGGAGTTTATGTTTCTATGGAACTTTTTTCATTGAATCAATTGCTAGTTTTAATTGTAGAAAAAAAAACAGCAGAGACTTGTATATTTATGCACTGAAATTCATATTCAGACACACTTAAATAACATAATAAAGTACCATGCTTCATGACTCTGGAACTACAACTGATCATGAAAAATAATATAAAAACTTAAAGCATCAACTACACACAAAATGACAGATTTTTATTTCACTTATTCAAAGATTAAAACTACTACAATCTCAACATCACGAAGGGTTTGTTGCTTAATGCGAAATTCATGACACAGGCAAAGGAAGATAAGGAAAAGGAACCAAAAACAGATCATCCTTTCTTCTAACTGTGACTTCAAACTCTTCAGTCATGTCCAATTCTTCACTTATCATTCCACTTGGAAGCTTCCAATCAAAGTGATACAGCAACATTGCAAGCGCCAGTTCCATAACTCTGGTTGCAAATGTGCTTCCAGGGCATATCCTTCTTCCACTCCAAAAGGAATGTACTCAAAATTATTTCCTTTGTAGTCAATGGTGCTATCAATGAATCTCTCGGGATAAAACCTCTCTGGTTCAGTCCAATAGTTTGGATCTCTTCCAATTGCCCAAGCATTGACTATGACCTTGGTTTTGGCTGGTATGTTATAGCCATGTATCTCACATGTTTGACCACGTTCTCTTGGAAGCAAAAGAGAACCTGGAGGGTGTAACCTCAAGGTCTCTTTCATAACTAGTTTCAAATATTTGAGTTCATTGAGGGAATTTTCATCTACCCTTCCTTTCATGTTGAATACCTCTCTAACCTCAGCCTATGTTTATTTAAATTTGTGTTTTATATTCAACTTTGCTTAAAATTGTTTTCAAATTTTAAATTTATATTCTTTTTATTGTTATATGAACTAGTTAATTTATGATTTTTTTTTCTATTAACATTATTTTTTATTAACAACTTTAAAACAATTTTAAATAAGGTTTAATGTAAAATATTAATTAAATGAACTTAATTTTGTTAAAAATATTAACTTGAAATATCAATTTTGATAGAAATATTTGTGTACATTTATATAAAAATTAAATTTGATTTCAATTTGGAGAGCGACAAAATTAAGAAAGTGAAAATGACATAAGTGACACATGTCATTGTCACTGTCACATAACTCTGTCACTGTCACGTGACACGATGACAGCTTGACACGTGACAATTTTTTTTTAAATTCAAAAAAATTCAAAAAAAAATTAAAATTAAAAAAAAAATTCAAAAAATTCAAAAAATCGAAGAATTGACACGTGACATCCCATCTAACGTTGTTACTGTATCACTAACGAAAAAGACTACATTAAGATCAAATTTGCAAAATAGGGACCAAATTGAGATGAAAAAAAAAATAGATGGACCAAATTGAGATTTCGCTACGATCAAACATGATTAAACTAAAAAAATTTCATGAAATTATATGAATTTTAATGCAATTAAATATTAATATAATTTTATATTTTTATCATTTTACTTTATTTTATTAATATTTTTTTACAAGAAATTAAAATAAAATCTTAAATATAGTTAAAATAAAATAGTTAATTAAAAAACTAATTTAAAGTTGAAAAACTGGATTAATAATGTTTAGTAATTGATTTAATGTTGCATATTTAGTATAAATCACTAATTTCATGTTATATATTTAAATTATTTAACTTGAGGGGACGAAAGTATAATGTAAATGAAAATTAAAAAAAAATTAACAAATATAATAATTTATAATAAATAATTTTAATAAAAGTAAATATGAATTAAGATATAAAAATGATTAATGATAAAGTAACTAATTTATAAAATAAAACATAATAGGTATGTATTTTGAGAGAACTTAAAAAACAACTTAAGAGCATTGATGGATTATTTTTTATTAAATAAAATATTATAATATTTTAAGAATAAAAAATTTAAAATATATAAGAATTTCTAATAGTTGAATTTCATTCTATATAAAACCATATAAATCTTCTCTCTAGTTTCTACTCAAAAATCTAAAACTAATTGAATGAAGACGTTATTTTTATTTTAAAAAGTGGAGAAAATCTCATTTTTCATGAATATCTCATTGTGTAAATTTAGTTTTGATAGACTTTGTTAGTTCTAAGCAACTTCGAAATGTTTTCTCACTACCTTCTTCCACCTAGCTCACAAGTCACTCATATGTGGTATTACATGTAGCAAAGAACTAGGTGGAGTGTCTTTTATCCTTTTAATTTCAATTTCATAGCTATTACGAGCAAGATCATGTTCATATTGACCCTTGTCGTAATGAGTTTTTTTAGAGATATTAACCAGAAAGATTTAAGACAATAAGCCATGAGTTAAATCTATAGAAGAACTCTAACATTACTTTCAAGATAAAAAATATATTTAACCCATTTTAAAATAATAAATTTATAAATTTTTTCTTTTATATGTTATTCAATTTTTTCATTTCTATAACTCAAGATTACATTTAGATTTTAACACTTTATCATAGTTGGCTTTTGACTTTTCTGCAAAACATAACATCCTTTTTCATTGACTCTTTAAATCCTCTAACCTAAAACTCGACACTTATCATTCAAGGAAAATAAAAACATATCATATTATTAAAGGGAAATGATACTATTATTTTAGTGTTTTTAGCACAACCTTCATTTCTTTTGGTTTTTAGAGACGAAAAGAGGTAGAATACAGAGAAACCCTGTTACTACTTAGCAGAACACCACTAACACGTTACACCTTAACTACTTCAAAGTTTACAAAACCTTTTTGGTTTGGTTAAGATTAAGAATTAGTAAACAAAAATAATTAAAATGAAAATGAAAAAGACACGGAGCTCTTTACTAAAATTATTCTACTGTAGCGGCCATGTCATTTTCTGTTAGCCAATCAATTATATGCTTCCTAATGGTGTGATAAGAAAAGTGTATTTGTAAAAACGTTTTGTACTAGTCAGAGATAAGAAATGAATTCTAAAGTAAGATAGTTTATATATATAATAGAATACCATGCTTCATCACTCTAGCAATTACTACTGATCATGAAAAATAATATAAAAAGCATCTACTTAAACGCAAAATGACAGATTCTTATCTTCAGTTATTAAAAGATTAAAACTACTACGATAGCATCAAAGTGCACCATCTCAACATCATCAAGGGTTTGTTGCTTAATGTGAAATTCATGAGACAGGCAAAGGAAGATAAGGAACAGCAACCAAGAACATATCATGCTTTCTTCTAACTGTGACTCCAAACTGTTCAGTCATGTCCAATTCTTCTCTTATCATTCCACTTGGAAGCTTCCAATCAAAGTGATACAGCAACATTGCAAGGGCCAGTTCCACAACTCTGGATGCAAACGTGCTTCCTGGGCATATCCTTCTTCCAGCTCCAAAAGGAATGTACTCGAAATTATTTCCTTTGTAGTCAAAGGTGCTATCGATGAATCTGCTGCTTCCCTTTGGTAATCTTTGGCCTTAGACTTTGCATCTTTATGATCATTGATGATGTTTTCCATTATCTGGTCAACTTCTTGATGTAACCTCTCAAGCTTGCGCCTCATGCCAGTGACATGTTGCAGCCAAATAGCAGAAGGAAAAAAATCTCCAATGTCAAAACCTCCAGCAACTTTGATTAATTTTGTAGCCACTGATATAAAGTTTTGTTGGTCTTTGCATTTCTTGCCAAAGACAGACCTTGAAGCAATTGTATAAATTGATGAAATAATGGCTTTAGTGAGGTTGATGGGGGATCCTTTCTGTGCATCTACCCATTTGACAAGATTGAAGAGCTCCTCTTCTCTGATTGGCTGGTATGAGTTAACACGTTTTAGGCTTAAAAGCTCCAACATGCAAATTTTTCTTAGTTGCCTCCAATATCTTCCATAAGGAGCAAAAGCTATGTCTGTGTAGTTGTAACTGAGTACATCCATAGATACGACTTTAGGTCTTGTGGCAAAGTTAATATCATGGGTTTTCATCACTTCCTTAGCACACTCAGGAGATGAAATTACAATGGTTGAAACCTCTCCAAGTTGAAGATGCATCAAGGGTCCATATTTTAAGGCCAAGTCTCTTAATTTTCTATGGGGTTGAGAACATAGCAGATTGTGTATATTTCCTATAATAGGTAGTTTTCTAGGTCCATGGGGCATGTTACATGGTGTTTCCTCAGCTTTCTTGTTTGTGTTTCCTTTTTTTCTCACTATAAGGGTTAGGAAGACAAAGAAGATAAGAGCTGAAAAGTAGAGGACTAGTTCAGCCATGGAAGAGAAGCAAATTTCCAATGTCAATCTGATCGTTCTAGTGTCTGTTTATATACACATTATTCATCATTTTACCTACTATTGATGTTAAATTTTCCTTTTGTTCTATAGTGATCTTATAGGTTTCTCCTGTATTGGGAATTTTGTATAGGATTTTATTTATACTTTCATAAAATTTTAAAATTTCAAATTTTTAAACTATTTATCGAATAAAATTAAATTACAATCTTAAAATTTAATATCCAAATCCAGTGAAAGTTATTACAGCAATTTAATCAACATTAATATTTTGAAGCTATTTAAACAGTTACATATTAATCGTAGTGATTCACTAAATAAAGGATGTGAATGAAAAAACATTACAAATAAAAAAGAGAAGGAGAATGCTAACCAGTATCCTAAGGACACTCATTAAGGAATAATAAATGTGTTTTATTATCATCATTTTTACATTGAAAGCTGAAATAATTAAATACATTAATTAAAATAGTATAAATGCACATAATAAATTTTTTAAAAACAAAAATATCCTTTTAATTTTTTAGACAATAACTTACTGTTACAAAACAAGGATTTTAGAATTTTTAAGGTTTTTACTAAAAAGAAAAAAATATTTAATTAAGTCTCACTTTAATTGTTCTTTTTTTTTGTTGTAACATTTTTAGATATTTAACACTAAATTTTTTTGTTGATTTTTCTGTTAATTTATACTTTTTTATGTTGTTTTTTTTTAATTTTTAGATATTTAACACTATTTTTTCTGTTAATTTAAAATTTCTTATATTTAATTATATTTAATTTTTAACAACATTAAAATATAGTTATTTTATTATTTAATTAATTTTTAACTTTTATTTTTGAATATTAAATAAAATATTAGAAACACACGTACAAGATTTATAAGTATTTTTGTTTTTAAAAAAAATAAAATTGTATTAATGATTATTAGGTCAAATTTTATTTAATTTTACATTTACCTATATATTTTTATAGAATTCAATATATATTATGTATATATTTTTATAGAATTCAATATATATTAATTATCCTTAGATCTAACAATACTCAAAAAGAAAACGTAAGTTTGTAAATTTTAAACTTTAATTTTGATTCCACCCAACTTTTAGATACTATGGATTTTTTTTATTAGGTTTGTGCCCCTATAATCAAAGCGATGGCCAAATCTCTTAATTTACTGTGTGCGGGTCTCAATCCCATCACAGATTATTCTTGTGTAGGTATTTGGTATATTATGTTTGGTGGTAGATTTGTTCTCTATTAAACTGTCTACAGCTTTAAATTTCAAAACCGATTAATTAAACTGGCCATTATAAAAATATATGTGTCCGCTAATAATTATATATATACTACAGGTATTTTAATATTTGTTTATAAATAGGTCAGGTGTGAGTGTCATATTAATGATATTCACAAATATTTGTTACTTGAAAAAAATAAAAATAAAAATTTAATTTTTATTTTTATTTTATTAAATTAAATTAAATTATATTATAATTTACTATATATTTTATTAGGTTAAATTTAATTTATATTATATTTTATATTTTGTTATAATTTTATTTAGATTTTATTATAAAATATTTCTTTTAGATATTTGTGGGTATCCACGGACATTCGTTGTTTTGTCTTAAGAATTTTGTGGGTATCTCTTAAGCGGATATCTGACAGGTAACGAGTGGATTTTTTTTTGTTGCAAGCCGAGTAACGGATAGGCACTAGCTGGCCCTACCAGACCCAACCCGTTGTCATCCCTAACTTTAATCATCTTATCTTATTAGTTTAATTTTGAGATGTTATTATGTAAAATATCTTGCAAGATAGTTCTTGTATAATAATTATAAGCTTAAATACTTTTTTAGTCTTAATTTTTGTCACGTTTATTCAATTTAGTCATTTTCTGTGTGAAATCATAATTTTTATCAATTATTGTGAATTTGATCATTTTTACTAACGACGTTTAAATAGTTAACGCGTGTTAACAATGCATATCACATGTTAGGTCATGGTTTGTTTTTTTTTTTATTTTTTATTTTTTTTTATTTCTTTAATTTAAAAAAAAATTATCCATATGTCAAGTCAATAATATGTTACATTTCAATGTCAATATCATGTGTTAGTTCGTAGTTGTGTCATTTCTTTTTGTTCACCTTAGTCTTTATATTTGTTTTTGTTCAATTCAGTTTTCATTTTTGTTCAAACGAAACAATTATGTCCCTTCCAACTTGAGAACAAAATTAATTTTTACATAAATGTTATACTAATATTTTTATTAAAATTGACATTTTTTATTAATTACTTCTGAAATTTAATTATAAATTATTAAATTTAATTATAAATTGAATATAGTTCTTATAATCAATTATTAAATAGAATATAATAATTATAATATTATTATTAGAATATAGTTATTCAATATTTTTTTCGAATAATTATATTTATAAAATATTTATAAAATTTTTAAATGTGAATTTTTGGAATATTAGTATATTTAAAATATAATTATTAGAAGAAAATATTTAATAACTATATTCTAATAATAATATTATAATAATTATATTCTATTTAATAATTGAATATAAGATCTATATTCAATTTATAATTAAATTTAATAATTTATAATTAAATTTAAGAAGTAATTAATAAAAAAATGTCAATTTTAATAAAAAATATTAGTATAACATTTATATAAAAATTCATTCTCAATTTGGAAGGGATAAAATTGCTCAACTTTAACAAAATATTAGGACTGAATTGAAAAAAAAAATAACGAATATAAAGACTAAATCGAACAAAAGAGAATGACACAACCAACACATGACAAGATGCTGACTTGACACATGGACAATTCTTTTTAAATTAAAAAAAATCACAAACTGACATGTGACATACATTAACTATTTAAACGTGGTTAACATAAAAGACTAAATTGACTAAAATCGGAACCTAATTAAATGCGCAAAAAAAAAAAAGGTCAAATTAAACAAAGACCATGAAAATAAAGACCAAAAGAGTATTTAAACCTATATAATATGTAACAATCACCCATAATTAGATGACCATGGAAAACAATTATATTGTCAATATTTTCAACTAAAATATTGTTTAGTATGTTTAATTTTAATATGTTTATTTAAAATTTTATTATAATATCGAAAAACAAAATATCCAACTTATTATATATAATAATTTTATAGTGACTTTAAATTAGAGATCAATCCATAAAAAAATAACATTTTGTTTATGAATTTTGAAGTGAAGATAACACAAGTTAATAATTCTTAATATAAAAATTTACTAAAAAAAATTCTTCATTACAACCAATGTTGTTGATAAAAAAATTATTAGTCATTATAACCAATTTAGATACTAATTTACAAAAATAAAAAATTATTCGTTACTATACTAATCACTAAATTGGTAGTCAATTATAATTTTTTACTCACAATAGCGACTATTTTAGTCAAACCAATAATTTTTTATTTGTAAGTTGATATCTAAATTGGTCACTATAGTGATTAAAATGTTTTTATCACTAAAATTGGTTATTATTTGAGATTTTTCTTATATGATTAATAGCAACGTAATCTATTGTATTTGAACTAAATTGTTATTTTATTGGTTTATTTTGATTTACTATAAATATACGATTTTATTATGTATTAGATAATTGAAAATAAATTTCGTTAAACTTTTAAAAGCATACAATAGGTGGAAAATTTAATTATATGCTAACTAATTCATAAGTTAGTAACATTGTAAAAAAGAAAAAACTTTATATATATATATATATATATATATATATATATATAGAAAATTTTAATTTTTTTTTAAATTATTAATATAGTATATTTAAAAATTAATGGAAATTAAATTTTGTGTCTTTTTATTTTTTTAAAGCACAATATTTATTGTTAATAAATAATAAAATATAAAATTAAATATAATAAAAAATAAAAATATTTAGGTGTAATTATTTTTTTTTGTCTCTGGTTTCATCCAAAAATGTCAAATTGCAATTAAAAAATTATGAGTAAATTGAGACTAAAAAATTTTGAGGACCAACTTAATATTTTTAGGAAATAGGAACCAAACAAGTAACTAAACCAAATATCTATTAATATATTTTTTATTTTCTTTCTTATTATCTCTTTAGTTTTTTACAAAATTATACTCGTCCCTTATGTTTCCTTTTTGTTGTTGAAGAAAAAAAAAAGAAGGTAGATAGAAACTCATTATTTTTACTCTCATTTGTCATTTGTTTTCTTTTTAAAAAAAATGTAACTCTATCTTATCTCACTTGATAATGAAATATTAATTTAATAGTTATTAATATTATTTTTTATTATATATTTTTTCATAATCGATTTTTAATTATGATTTTATTATAATATATTTTCTTCTAATAATTATCTCTTTTACTTTTTTTACTTTTTTATTAGATTATTATAAATTATTTTTTAATATTATTAAAAAAAGTATATCGATGAATTTGTACGGATCAGACGATCCAACATATAATGATTATTGATAAGAAAATCTACAAATGAACTCGTTGGAGGATTCAACGTTTGAACTGATCATACAATTCATTGGTTGTTTTTATGCATTTTTCAAAAAGTGTATTAGTTGTTTTAATTATTCTTATTTTTTATGATTGACAATTTCTATGATGAATGAAAATCAATGAAGCGCAATTATCTAAATATTTCTTATAATAAAAAATAAATCAAAAATATTTTGTAAACAAATCATGTTTCTTGAAACGAGAAAATTTTAACTATTAATGCTCTATCTGTTTGTCTTAAAGTGTTTCAGTTTGTATCATGCGAAAATAGTCTAACACTAACAAAAAATTGTAAGTAAGGAAATATGAACCATTGGATTAAAATAATCTAAGATTCATATTGGATGTCACAAACACACATGGATTTATAATATACCAAATATATATTATATTAAAATCGACCTAATTACTGATAATTTAAATAAATAATAAAATTAATATTTTTTTTGGCCAATGCCAAGTTAAATAACTATTAATATTAAAAATAAATAAAATGAATGTCAACTAACAGACACTAATACTATTTAGGTTAAAATATCTTTTTGTTTCCAATTTTCGTCAAATTTGATCAAATAAGTCCTAATTTTGGTTTTGTGTTCAAATAGTTTCTAATTTTTGTCAATTTTGTTTAATTTGGTCATTTTTTTTGTTAACACCGTTTAAATTACTAACATGTCACTTTGTGATTTTTTTAATTTTTTAATTTTTTAATTTTTTTAATTTTTTAATTTTTTAATTTTTTAATTTTTTTTAAATGTCCACGTGTCAAAGTCAATGTTCTAAATTCAATTTGGTCCCTATATTTGTTATTTTTTTTTAATTTAGTCCCAATTTTGTCTCTATCTAAAATGTGACCAAATTTAATTTTTATATCAAAGTTATAATTATGTGAATTTTAATATATTATATAAAAATATTTAATAAAAAATGTGAATTTTAATATAAAAATTAAATTTGGTTTCAATTTGGAGAGAGACTAAATTGGTTCATGTTAACAAAAATTGAGACTAAATTGAACAAAAATAACAAATATAGGGACCAAATTGAATATAGAACATTAATTTTGGAACGTGGCACGCTGTTGGGTTGACACGTGAGCATTTAAAAAAAGTTCAAAAAATAAAAATAAAAATTCAAAAAAACCACAAAGTGACACGTGTCAGTCAATGTTCATGGCCATTAATGATTTAAACGGTGTTAGCAAAAATGGACCCAATTGGACAAAATTGACGAAAATTGAGACATATTTGAACACAAAACCAAAATTATAATTTATTTGACAAAATTTGATGAAAATTGAAACTAAAAAAAGTATTTTAACCTATTATTTATTTTTGACATTTATGAAGGTTGAAATCAAATACTATTATGACAATAACACAAATACTTTTATTTACTAAAAGAATTTAAAAATGGTTAATGTTGACTTAAATTTGACTAAGTGGACGATATTAGTGTCCAATCCTAAGTAGATTCTATTATAATGACTTACCGTAGGTTAATTATAGTTAGCGTAAACTTAACTAACATATATGTTTTATATATTATAAAATTAAATTTAAAAACAACTTTAAGCTTTTGTACTTTTCCTTTTAGAAAATTATTCTTATGCATTGCATTAGAGTGACTTAGTCAACTCTAATAACACTGCATTTGCGCATATACTATCACTTGGAAGCTAATATATAGTTTTCTTGCAATGTGTTACTAATTTTTATGATTTTAGTTAGAGTGAACAAGAAGTATAAAAAAGAAAATAACAAAAAGGAAAAAGTATGTATGAAAAGTATAAAGTGTTAAGACACATCTATGTTGAATAACTTCTTGTTACAAAGTTTAATGGAAATTGACTTGTTACAGAGTTTAATGGAAATTGAATGTATATTGAAAGTCTATTAAATCTGTTTAGTAATATTCATGTCAATTTTTATACATGTAACTCTTACAGTACTCTTAAAAAAATCTAAGAAATTATACCGTACAAGGAAAAAAAGGTATATGAAGAAATACAATAATTTCATAAGTCAATTCAAAAGGAAAACTAGTGCTGTAATAATGAAAAGACAAATAACATATTGAGGGTACCGAATTTAGAATTCTTAGGGTACTAATTTTGTTTATTTTTAAATGTATTTTTCAGAATGACAATGAAGAGAATAATGTATTAGTTTTGTGTTTTGTAGGTGGTTATAATTGGTTAATTTGTAGATGAAAGGTTATTCAACCACATCAACATTCTAAGTTTCATCATGACTATTTGAAGGAAAATTAGTATTTGACTCATCCATTATATCTTATTAACCACTCCAAGTTTACTAAATTCTAAGACAAACATAATATATAATTCAGTACAAAAAACACAAACAACCGGCAGCAACACAAACTACAAAACAAATGTGTACTCAAACAACAATACAAACAACAATTAAAGCAACCCAACAACATAAATGTGTACTAAGAACAACAACACAAACAACAATTACGAAAACCCAACATCAAACAACTTGATTACAACAATTAATTACAACAATTTACTACACAAACAACAACAAATAGACCAACAATTGCCTCCAAAGAAGTTAATTACAACATAAACTATCAACAACAATTATAACAACAACAATTAGTCCAATTAGTCTAACAACAGCTATCAACAACAATTCGTCCAACAACAACACCTTCAACTCCAATTGAGGGAAATTGAAATTAGGGATAGGGAATTTACAAATTAGAGCAAGAAATCACAAATTAGGGCTGTAAATGGTGAATTAGGAATGAACTTGTTCGTGGTGGTCGCCCTTTGTCAGAATCGTCGTTGTCCGACGTGGTGTGGTGGCTTTGCATTGTCGTTGCATTGTCATCATGGTGTCATGGCTCTGCGTTCGCTATCAGGCTGTGGTGGTTGCATTGCCTTCATCACCATTGGGGTATCACGTTGGACGAAGGAGAAAGACACGAGAATGTTGTGTTGTTCACAAAAGTGTGGTGGCTTTGTGTTGTTCTTTTTGTTTTGGATGCCTCGCACTCACTTCACTCACTGTCGAGTTGGCGGGTCGGGCTGTTGTGAGTTGGCGAGTTGCATTCTCTACCTTGACCTTTTTTTTTGGCAACTTGCGAGCTGGCCTTCCGGGCCTGGCCCTTTTTGCCTTCCCTAACTCTCACTCAGATGGAGTGAATCAAAGCTTAAACATGGAAGATTCTTCCATCTTTGTTCTTAAAATGGATGGTGATTACACTTTGAATTTTACAACTCAAAAGGTAATTTCTACACGTGTTAAGTTACTTGAGTGGATATGAGGTATCACTTTTCACCTTGTTGTTATTATGAGATATGATACAACTAATGGTCAACATGTTAGAAAGACATGTGTTGCTAGGATGTGAAAGAGATTGAAAGTATAGGAAATATAAGTTTAATCTTCAACCTAGTATAACTGGGACAAGGAAATGTGATTGTCCCTTTAAATTGATAGGTAAACTAGTATCCATGCAGATGGTTAGGTATTAAAGGTGATATGTGGGTGTCATAATCATGATTTATTTAAAGAACTGAGCCAATATCGTGATGATTATGCCAGATTATTAGGAAGCTATGACCAAGTGGAAGAACTAAGGAATTCCTTGCTAGTGGATTCCCAGTCAAAGGTATTTTCCATTACATCCTAAACACTACTTAGTATAACTTTAGCATTTAATTTTTATAACCATTTGCGTAATTATGTTTAGGGTAGCATGGAGAAATGGATGACTATACCTGACATGAGATATGTTATTGCCAATAGATATAATGTCATATTAGTGTGTTTGTTATTAGTAAAAAGTATAACAATATTTCCACTATGTTGTACACCACTTGCTGATATAAGGCAACATTGAATAATCGATACAGGACATGTTAATAGTTCACATGTTGTCTAGGTCAGATCTGTATGCAAACGTGTTACTCGAGGTCAAATCACATCATAGCTACTCAACCCTTCATTCCTTTCCATCTCAAGAAAGTGCTCATATATCCCATTTTATATATGAATGAAAGTTTATTTCATTAACAAATTTTAAAGGAAATTCAAAATGAAGGACAATGTATACTTGTAAAAAAGTCAGATATGCAACTAATTGCTTTGTATATGCAAAGCATGCGTCCCTAGTTGCTCTTACATGTGTGCCTGTGTAGCAACTCCTTATGCATATCCCCCACATGTCCTGAGATTTCTGAACAACAATAGGTATGACACACTAATGTAAATGGCGCACTCCTAGTGCCATTGTTCATAACAATCTTGATACAAATCTCTCAACCAAGTTGATCGCACATGGGCCCCTACATTGCCTAAGTTCATATGTGGCCTTTGTCCTATCAACCTCTAACAACTCAATTAGTAGCGCCAAAGCACCAACAGTATCCAGAGACACATTTGGACAAAATAGTCCCATTATAGGTAGATGAAGAAACAAGGTGAAATTCAGTAAAACCAAATTGGATTTTAAAAGTCGGTGTTACCGCATCCTGTCGAATAACCCAAAACACAATCAATCATAAAAACAAATAAGTTACCGTATAAATTGAAGATGAAATGGCATGAACAAAAGGGCTGGAGGAAGTGACAAACAGCTCGTGGTAGATGAAAGAAAGTGATTGAAGGGTGGTAGTGACTAGGAGGTGAGTGTCGTGAATGCCTTGGAGGTGAGGATGAAAGAAAAAAAAAATAGAAAGCTCAAATGGGGGTGAGGAGGAGGTGAGAACGAGATTGAAAGAAAGTGTGAGAGAAAGGTTGTGTTGTGCGACAACTTGGAGACATCAAATAAGGTAAAAGCCATAGTCAGATTTAATCAAAACACATGTAGAGTTAAACAGTAAAAGATTAAAAGGGTAGCAAGGAAAATATGAAAAAGTTGGGGGTGCAGGAAGAAATTCCCAAATTAAAAACATAATCTCAACGCCCATCGTGGGGCTCGAAACCCACGACCACAAGGTTAAGAGCCTTGCGCTCTACCAACTGAGCTAGACGGGCTTTTACTAATTTTTTAATTAGTTCCAAAAAGTTGGGGGTGCAGGAAGAAATTCCCAAATTAAAAACATAATCTCAACGCCCACCGTGGGGCTCGAACCCACGACCACAAGGTTAAGAGCCTTGCGCTCTACCAACTGAGCTAGACGAGCTTTTGCTATTCTTTTAATTAGTTCCAAAATAGGATTCACTAGTATTAATCAACCTTTCAATATGCTAAATTGGTTTTAGGTAATAAATGAAATATGATTATTAGAAAATAATAAATCTCTTTTTCTAATATTTTACACAATTATATTACAATCATGATGACTACTTCAGTTAAATTATAATATATGAATTGATAATGCATAAAAGTAATTCTTTATTAATCTAGAGTTAAGATAAAACAAATTGAATCAAACCATATAAATTTTAAACACATCATTCAAACAATAACAAACTTCAACGAAAATACTAGCCTCCCTTTGTCATAGTATAAATGTTATGTGATCTGAATAAGTACTCACTAAAGAGGTATCATATGGATCTCCGAGATATATAACTCCTTCTTGGTGGTCCTCTTGCACTTCTTCAACATCTTGCAGCTCGTCAACAAGGGGATGGTACTCCACATGTTGGTGTTCACCAACAAAATCCACCCTGTTGCAACATCATCATCACCTTCATCTCATGGGCTTTTCTCCGAGCACACACAATGGACCTTCTTCTCTCACCCTATTGAGAGCTTTCTCCTTGAATTGTACAATCACTGCGAGTTCTTGCCATATCTAAAAAAAAACTTATAACTTCAAATATACCAACAAAAAAATAAAATAAAAAATTAAAATAAAAAATAAAAAATAAACGTGAATAAACCGAATTACGAAATCTGGTATAATCGTATCTTGAAATCTGATAAAACCAAAACTAATTTCAAAAGATGGTGTTACCGCATCCTGTACTGAAAACCGGGAATACCAGATTCTAAAAACTAGGAGTACCAGATTCTAAAAACTGAGAATATCAGATTCTAAAAGCCAAGAATGCCTAAACGGATGTCGAAAATTAGTGACTAAAAATGTGAAACCCGATGACTCTTCTTCATGTTTTTCATGTCTTTCTAGAAACACATAATTGCTAAAGAATAACCCAAAACACAATCAATCACCAAAATAAACTAGTTACCTTGTAAATTGAAGATGAAATGGCATTGAAGAGCTCCAACCAAAAACTAACAACAAAGGGGCTGGAGGAAGTGACAAGCAGCTTGTGGCGGAAGAAAGTGATTGAAGGGGGTGGTGACCAGGAGTTGAGTGACGTTAGCGCCTTGGAGGTGAGGACAAGAAAAGAGAAAAATAGAAAGCTCAAATGGAGTGAGGACCTGAGAACGAGATTGAAAGAAATTGAGAGAGAGGTTGTATTTAGGGATGGCAATGGATGGGGGCGGGACGAGTTTCACAATCTCATACCCATTCCCATAAAAAAAAAATTATCCCCATCCTCATACCTAAACCCAACGGGTATCAAACTTTTGTCTCATCCTCATTTCCACCGTGTAAGAGATATACTTGTACCCATACCCAGTTTTCTTACTGTTTCAATGTTTCAATATTAATTAATTAATTTTTATAAAATAATATAAAATTACAGTAAAGGAAACATAATATTATCAAATATTCAATATTAAGTGGAGGGTTGTTTCTTAGATATCAAATATTTAGAATAAAATTATAATTGTATACATTTCAAATTAGAATACCAAATAAAATTTTATGAGAACCAAAACATTTATTAAATTTTCAAATATTAATGAAACCTAGTTGATAAAATTTAAAAATATTTTTTAAAAAATATAAAAGGAAAACAAATATTAAAATTAAAATATATTTTAAATTTTTGTTTACTTTAATTTTTTAAATTCTAATGAAATCTCTTTTTTATACAATGATAAAAGTTATAACACATCACTTAATCAAAATCATGCAAAGAATAAAGATTAAACTAATAATAATAAAATTTTAACATAAATATTGTATCTTTTGAACTTTAATATATGTTGGATGATGATAAAATAAAAATTCATAACAATTATATTAAATTTTTATATTATAGTAAATAAAATTTATTTATACAATTATATTAACAAAATTACACTTTGATAGTGAGTTAGAAAAAAAATAGTTATATAAAATATATTAAAATAGTATTCTATATGATAGAAATAAACAACAAATAAAAATATTTAAAAAGTTTCAAATATGTGTATTAAAAGTAATTTGGAAGATTATTGAATGAAGTTGCACATAGAAAAACAAATATAATTATTAGTATGATAAGACGAAAAATACCTTGGAGATCTAAGAAAACTTTTCAAATATCAACATAGTCAATGGTTGAGAAATTTGTTTTAGGAAACCAAAAAGGTTCTTCAAATGAAACAAAAATTAATAATAATAGAGTAAACAAGATGAATTTTTTACATTACATAGGAAAAAAGTTATTGAAATGAAACAAAAACTAATAATAATAGAGTAAAGAAGATAAATTTTTTATATTACATAATAAATGAAAGATTTATGCTACTAAACACTTGAATTGAGAGTGTTAAACATTTTCATGTGTAAGGAAAATATATAATAAATAAAAATATTATAAAAGAATAAAAATATTCAAATGTAAGACATAAAAAATATTTAATTAACATACATCAATTGAACAAATGTTATGATAAGATGAAAAATATATTGGATATACGAATGAATTTCATAAAAAACAAAAAATTAGAAGAATTAAAAAAAAAGTGTGTAGTGATATATATATATATATATATATATATATATATATATATAAGATTACTAAATTGATTATGAATAATTTAATAATTTAATCAGAGACGGGGATATGGTGGGGACGGGTATTATGATAGGTATGGAGACGGAAACAGATCAGATATATACATCTCCATACCCATCCTCGTATCCAATTTAAAAAGTCGAGGATTCCCCATACTCAATCAATGTCGAGTTTATTTGTCATCTCTAATTATACATCAAATACGGTAAAAACCATGGTCAAAGATTCAGTCAAAATAGAGTCAAACAGTAAAAGATTAAGAAGGTAATAGGGGAAATATGAAAAAGTTGGGGGTGCAGAAAAAAAAAATGGGAGTGCAGGAAAAAGTCCCTAATTTCTAATGTTGGTCTTATCTTACTTTTGTATGTTAAAATAGACAATTATTCAACATTCTTAACTACGTTTGTTGTTACCTAGTCATCATCTTGGTTTCTCCTATATTGGGATTTTTAAATTTTACAAAGAAAGGATTTAACCTTAGTTTGGTACAATTGGAGTTGGTTTCGTTTAGTTCAATGAAGTCATTATCTTTGAACCGAAGAGTAGTGCAACTTGGTGGTTCCTTGAATCATTTAATTTTATTGGCTTTTATATGCACACAAAAAATCTGTTGGGAACAAACACATTAAATCCCTTTGCTTAAGAACTCAAAGTAAACGTAAAAAAATATGAAAAGATGCAGACAGAAAACTTCTTTTATGTTTGTATGGAAAAAATTTCTGTAAACATTTTTATGAAAAAAATGAAATAAATTTATTTAAAAGATCAAACTAGCTTGTACATAAATTAAAACTTAGTTTTTGGAAGAAAAAAAAAAGTCAATGGTATAACTTGTATATGAGTAGTTTCAGATAATAAAAAAATCACTCAAAGCATACTTGTAATGTGAAAAGGAAAAAAAAAATCAGAATCTAATTTCGCAAAATATCTTCACAATAGACTAAATTTATGGCATTAGATAATTGCTATTTTCTTCGTATTTCTGTAATCTACGTTGATTTCGGTCTAGTTCTTGGTATAGTTTTGTTCCTTTATACCCTTTCTATTATTTTTTATGACTTTCTTTGTGTTTTTTCTTTTAAGAATGAAACTCTTAATTTCTTAATTTATTGTTGAGTGATGATTGGGGTTGTTAGTTCTTTTGAGATCTTAATCTAATTTTTTTGAAAGTATAATTTAATTTAGATCTTTCTCGTGTATCCAAAGATAAATCACAAATTCCTACACAACTAAATATTAATATTGAGAAAAACATGTTAGAAAAATATTAATCAAAATAAATAATAATAATAATAATTATATAATAATAAGAATAAGATAAAGATATGGATAATAAAAGATTTATAAAGTCAAGCATCGAATAATAATAATAATAATATAGAACAAAATTATAAATTTACTAAGGAGTATAAATAGTCTAGATTGAGTTACTTATAACTTTATCTTTAGAGAGAAAACGTCCTAAAAACACAGGACAAAACAAAATGATTTGTGTTTCTCTCCCAGTATACAACAAACTATTAGATTAATCGAGTGCAATGAAGGATCTCTGAACCTTATGAATACCACTGTTTTATAAGATTAGTATAGAGCAGAATAGTGGCGAAACTTGGAAAAAAAATTTATGGGTGCCAAATTAGAATTTTTCAAATTCATTATATGTAACTCTGAGAATTTTAGATAGTTGTTTTTGGTAATCTTTAATTTTTGGATTTTCATGAAATTTTTCAAGTTTAATTGATGTACATGCATCATAAGTCTTATTCTTGAAAAAAATTAATTATTGTACTCTTTATCATAATTTTTCTAATATAAATTTACTACCTCTCACCTATTTAAAAAAAATGAATTTGTCACCACCTAGTGGTACACATTTACTCTTTATCATAATTTTTCTGATATAAATTTACCACCTCTCACCTATTTGGAAAAATATGAATTTTTCACCACCTAACTTATCACATGTAAGAGGAAAATATATGCTGAAGAAAAAAGATACAAAATAAACTAATTCAAAAGAATAAATTAATTGATCTAAAATATTCTTTAACTTATCAATTTTATTGTGGTACAACTTTATTTTGAAAAAGAAGTGATATTGAAGGTAAAACCTGAGATAGAAAGAAAGAGATGAAAAAGAGATGGAAATAGAAAATAGAGAAATGAAAAAACAAAAGAGAAAAAGAGGAGAAAATATATATATATATATATATATATATATATATATATATATATATGATATTTTAAGAAAAAACTTAAAAACTTAAAAAATTAATATAAATAATATATAAATATATAAATATATAAATATATAAATAAATCATTTAAATATATATGAAAAATTAAATGAAAAAAAATGAGGGAGTCGTGGCTCCCATGTGTCATTGAAAAGGTCCGCCACAGAGAAGAAGACAACACTCTTGTATGAGTTGTTAGATCGATGGAGTGCAACAAAAGATCTCTGAATCTTATGAACAACAATGTTTTAAAAGATAGTATAAAGAAGAAGACAACACTCTTGTATCAACTATAATGTTTTTTTTTTGTTCTGGATTTTTCGCATGCATAAAGGTGGTATTTATAGATAAAAGAGAGACTTAGGAGTAACTTGTAACAAAACTGGTTTTAAAATAAAATAAATGTAAAAACCATTTATCTATAAATAACATTTACCTCTAAAATTAATATTGCATAAAACATTAGTAAAAATAATATTTTATTTTAATTATTTATTATTTAAATTATATTAATTATTTCAGCATAAGGAACTTTTCGAGTTTGAGACTTACACCTAGTGCTTATAAACTTCCACTCGAGAAAATGTAGAGACTTAATTGTCTTGTGCTACATATCTTGTAACCAGATTTTCAAATTTTAGTAAATAACACATACAATATCGGTGTTCGTGTTCATTTTAGGTTCTAATCAATGGTGTGTGTTATGGCCTTGTGTATGTATCTTAATTCACGAGTGTCACTTAGAGACTTGCTCATGTCTTACAATGGCAATCCCACCGTCACACTCACTAGGATAAACCCTTAAAGGGTAGTTTGTGACTCACACCCCTACAATAATTGTCATTGGGTTTATTGAGAGGTGTTTTTAAAAAATGAGCATAATAATACATATACCTCAACCTTATTGCCACAATTTATAGTATACGCTCGCCATAGTAATGAAACATTGTTAGGAATCCAAGTGTGAGTCTAAGTCCCACATTGACCAGAATTGAGAAAGTAGAGCACCATATAAGGATCAAGGCCCATAAACCCATTGCCTTAAGGTTTTGGGTTGAGAATGGTGTCAGTGTCTTATATGGTTGGGCTCAGGTCTCATTGGTGTTGATCTCCCCAAGTGAAACCCCCTCCTTATAAAACCTGACAAGTGATATCAGAGCCGATGGTTGAAACCGGCTCAGACGAGTGCAATATGGTCCTTGTATCGAAAGTCCTCGTGGTTGGGGATGCTTCCGCTGGAGGGGGAGTGTACCAATGTGGTTGAAGGGACTCACCCTTGAGGGGGAGATTGTTAGGAATCCAAGTGTGAGTCTAAGTCCCACATTGACCAGAATTGAGAAAGTAGAGCACCATAT
>Ga0214543_1000680_pt1 | contig 59668 bp, 28 predicted proteins | sample CNSS2metaG_FD_160094 | JGI IMG/M metagenome (GOLD analysis project Ga0214543, IMG submission 160094) | Root nodule microbial communities from cowpea collected in UCLA plant growth center, Los Angeles, California, USA - CNSS2 | ecosystem: Host-associated > Plants > Roots > Nodule | place: USA...
TTTATTTTTTTTAAATAAAATATAAATATAATAAAATATATTAAAAAAAAAAAAATATATATATATATATATATTATCATTCAATTCTTAAGATCGATCAAGTTAAAAGAAGGTCATTTAATATTTCTATAATGTTAAGATCCGTATAATTAACATTCGGTAATAAAATGATAAAAATTGTGACGGGCATTTGGTCTAGTGGTATGATTCTCGCTTAGGGTGCGAGAGGTCCCGAGTTCAATTCTCGGAATGCCCCTTATTTCTATAAGGTTTTTACTTTTGTTTTTGAACTATATTTCCTTCGTATATCTATTTTATTGTGAAATAAAAGTTTATATGTTTGTTTTTAATATGTTAATATTACATTTTTATTTTAATTATCTCACTGTTCATACTTTTTTATAATTCAATACTTTACTTCAAAATATTGAAAATCAGTTTGTAGATCACTATTAACCCCAATAGTATAATCAGAATATTAATTAAGACAATAGAATTAACCATTGTTTCAGCATATATTTGTTCTTTTCAAACTTAATTGCAAGCATTTTAAGATGCAACAATACATTAAATTCAACTAAACAAAATTATAATTAAAGTGATTAAATATTTAATTCTAATCGTTTAAACAAAATAAAACTAAAATTATTATGATAGTATTTTCATCTATAAGGTAGAACCAATTTTATACTAAAATACTATAAGATTACGTGAATTTTTATTAACGTTCGTTTTCGATTTCAACAAATAAGTTTAACTAATTATTTTAATGAAGTAATTTATTTCTTTAAGAATTTAGATTGCTTTGTAATGAAATGTTTTGTTTGGATACAAAAATTAAAAAGCATTTCAAATGCAAGCATTTTTTTGAAAGATTTTAATAAGATAAATTAGTAGAAATTCAAATACCCTCAAAATAGGTGAAATTTGAAATTCTTCTCACTCAACCTCACATTCTAGACTCTTTGGTAGGCCCGATGACACAAACGGAGCCGACTATTCAAACGGGTCCGACGACCCAAATAGGCTCAACGATCCAGACGGGTCCGACGATCCAAACGGGTCTAATGACCCGAATGGGCTTGACGATCCAGATGGGTCCGACGACCCAGACGGGCTCAACAACCCAAACGGGCCCGATGACCTAAATGGGCTTGATGATCCAGACGGGCTCGTCCGTTGACCCAAACGGGCCCGATGACCCGGACGAGCCTTATGACCAGAACGGGTCCGACGACCCAGAATGGCCCGACGACTTGGACGGGGCAAACTATCTGGACAAGACCAATGATCTAACGGGCCCGACAATCCAGACGGGTCCGATAACCCGAACGGACCCGACGATCCAGATGGGCCTGACAACCCGGATGAGCCTGACGACCCAAACGGGCCCTACGACACGGACTGCCCGACGACCCAAACAGGCCCTTCCAAACCTTCGGGTCCGACGACCCGGAGGGGCCCGACAACCTGGACGAGTTCGACGACCTAGACGAGCCCGACAACCCGGACGAACCCTTCCAAACCGTCAAGCCCGACGATCTAGACGAACCCGACGACATGGATGGTCCCAACGACACAGATGAGTTTGACGACTCAGACGGGTCAAACTATCCGGACGAGCCCGACGACCCAGACGGGCCCGACGGTTTGGAAGGCTCGTTTGAGTCATCGGACCCGTCCAGGTCGTTGGCCTGTCTAGGTCGTCGAGCCTGTCTAGGTCGTCGGACCTGTCCGGGTCGTCAGACCCGTCCGTGTCGTCGGGCCCTTCTTGATCGTCGAGTTTCCAAATTTATCATGAACTCAAAACATAATTAAGCCTAAAATAAATATTGTTAAAATTAAATTTTATCTCACAATAAATTCAGTTGTTTTTTTCAAACAAGAAATTGAAATGTAAGGTATTTTAATTTCCTTATCCAAACAAATTATTTAAAAAATGAATGGAATTTAATTGCAAACAATTCAAATGCAAATCATTTAATTTTTAAGTATTGTTGAAATGCTTCATCCAAACACAATGTCAGTCTTTTTTGGTTTGAAGTACTTATTTTTTGTACAGTACTATCTTATTTTAATTAGTTGAAATTTAGTATTATTTTTTTAGATATATATATATATATATAATATTTATTATTATTATTATTATTTATTATTATTATTATTATTATTATTATTATTATTATTATTATTATTATTATTATTATTATTATTCTATGTTTGAGTGTTAGGAAGCAATATAAATCATATTTGAATAAAAGAGAAAGAGAGAAATAACCTACAAATTGAATTGTGGTGTAGTAAGTATTTAATGCAGATAATTGAAGTAGATAGATAATTAATTTCTCCTAATTTTTTTCTTTTTCAAAATAATAATATTTAAATTTGAAATGTTGCAATTTTAAAATTAATAAAAAATAAAATAGTTAAGAAAACAGAAATAAGAATGGAAACATGAAATGTATAAAAAAGAACTAAAACAAAACTTGGGGCATTCCGAGAATCGAACTCGGGACCTCTCGCACCCAAAGCGAGAATCATACCACTAGACCAAATGCCCTCGTCTCTTAATCACGAATTTTTATATATATGATGATACATTTCCATATAACTTTTTCAGTTTGAAAACCGTAGCTTGTGTTTTTGCAAGGGTAAGAAGTCTGAAGTTTAAGACGTCAACGATTAGGAATAATGTCAAGAATATAATTTATATGTTAATAATTTTGATAAACTAAATTATATAGAGGATATATAATTTTGTTGTAAAAGTGTACTGGGGAGAATTGTGTAAAAGAAATGATAATATTAGATTGTAATAGTCATCCTTATTATGCTATTATAAATCGTCATTATTTGGAATCAAAATCAAAATTGATATTACATTTAGCCCTTATGAACATGAAAAAACCAAACTTGAAATTATTACAAAAATTGATAGATTTTTAATATAAAGGATAGTCATTAAACGTGCTCTCTATTTAAACCCTCAGGTTATAATTAGAAACATACTATTAAATTCTACTGTGACCACAATGCATATGAGCTAACGAGACGGATAGGAAAAACTGTGTAATTTTCATTATAAAATGTGATAGCAATTTTTGTGCCTAAAAACTGAAAACTAACATGCTATTCCTCCTCTGAGCTTGGGAAGCCAGAATAATGCATATTTCATTGCTCTTGACCACTTATATAACGAAACCCATTACCACAAAATACATTGCATAAACATTAAGTCATTGCATGTTGAAGCCAATGCACTCACATGGGACTGGTCGTTAAGTTCAGTTTCTCTAGTAAATATTAATTTCAAAGCACAACAATGTCAATCGCAACTCAAATTCGAACCGGTGATAAACAAAGCAAAGAATGCAAATGAGAACCAGTAACCTCCTTACCTCAAAACAGCTGGAACAATATCTAAGGGCTTATCTCATATCAACTGTGATCATGCAGCAGCTACTACTGCATAGACACAGAAAGTGTATTGTTCTTATCTAATTTAAATTTGAAGAACTACCGAAAGAACTGAGTCCAAAATTGCCATTAGGACGACAAATTTTGTTTCCCGGCAAAAGGGTTATACGTTAACACATTAAACACATTCATTTTCAGTTCAGGAGCCCTAGGATTGTATCATTTGCTATTAAAATAATGAGGGGGTAGTGCTCCAGGATCAAGCTCCCAGAAGCCTCTCAGATTGCCACCATGTTCTTCTGATAGTTTAAAGGCAGGGATTTGGTGGGAGAACCTGAGCAACTCTTTCCAAAATATTTTCATGGTCCTAGCTGATCGTGCATTTGAGTTGCCCTTAAAAACTGACTTATAACCACTTACCAACTCCAAAGGTACAACATCCATCCACAAATCATTTTCTCCAACAACTTCCACTATGTCATACTTCAAATTTTCCAGATCAGAACGTTTTATTTTAGTCGTCCAATTCTTGTACAGTGCCCAAATTTCGCCTTTCCTTGGAAAAATTTCATATTCCTTCTTACTGTCAGCAATAGTCTGCACCTGATGTGAAATAGAACGGGTGTTAGTATAAGTGTAGGGACCGGCGCCTTTGATTTTAAATCTGCCAATGGAAATAAGCATGTCTTTATCTTCCCATCTGACACAGTTCTCTGGTATCCAGCAGTTAGTAAGATAAGTAACTTGCAACTCAAATTCTGGTCTGATCCTAATCTTCTTAATCTGACCATAGTATTTTGGTAGTCCATCCTCATCCCCATAAAATGCCCAAATCTGACCAACCTGAAACTTTTCTATGGACCTCCCAGCATCAAAATTATAGAACTCAGGATCTGGAATTTCAAAAGCATCTGTGGCTGAGAATGAAGAATCACTACCAGTATGTTCAATGGGATCCTTGCTTTCCTTTGAAGATTTGTTTCTTTCCAAATTAAGCTTTGTAGTAGATGCATCTACCTCCCTGGAAAATTTCGACATATCCGAAGACCTTGTGCCATTCCCACTAGATGGCCAATGCCCGATATTTACATCCAAATTTCCAGAAACATCAATTTCCTCAATATTCCTTGGCAGGGATACAGGATCAAGTTCCCAAGACCCTACAGGAACACCAACTCTTTCCTGACCAGTCATTTTAAAAGATGGAATCCTGTGAGAGAATCTGAATAACTCGGTTGATGGAATTTGAATGGTACGCTTGCCTCCATCCAGTTGAGAGAATAGAGATGTAAAACCTTTCAATTTACCCAAGTACGCAACAACTACTCCCACACCTTCAATGTAATCTGATAAGATTTCGACAAATTCAAAATCATACTGCTTATGAGACTCTGCATCCATATGCCATTTGATATCCCAATTTTTGAAAAGAGCCCACGTTTCTCCCTTTCTAGGATATACGTTATACCTACTGCGGCCAATCTTTTCACAAACAATAAGATGAGAGAACATCAATGGATCTTCGGTACTTTCTGTATTACCAAGTCTATGTTTCCCACAAGCAACTGGCAATTGCTCATTTATCCAGTGGATTTCATCTTTCTCTTCCGCATCTGGTTCAAACCATGTTATTCGCAACTTGAATCCAGGAGAGAGAACTTTTCTGATTAAAGCATAGAATCGAGGCATACCATCTACAGTATCGTAAATAGCCCAAATCTGCCCAGCAGCAAAAGACCCCTCTTTCTTGTCTTTGTCAAAGTCACTGAATTCTGCATCTGGATAAATAAACTCAACTGGTTGATCTGCTGATTTCAAGGGTGAATGCTCTGAAGTTTTGTCTGTGTTCGAGCTACCCACTGCCTCTTTTTCCCTCACCTCCTTAAGCTCCTCTTTTATATTTTGAACGCCCTCTTCAGAATAAAAGTTCTGCTTCCCCTTAACCTGTTGCTGATCTTTCTTATCAGCAGCCAAACCATTTTGTTCATTAATTATAGCTGCCTCTTCATGCTCCTCTTCATCAGCAACAGATGGAGATCCACTCCCTTCATCATCACTCACATTTTCCTTGTAGGAAACCTGATGCTTTTGCCGCGTAGATCTACGTGGATTCTCTTCTCTGTGGGTAGAAAAACCAGGAACAGCATCATTGTCAAAGCGAACCTCTTCTTCAGATTCAGAATCAGTACTGCCCACAGATTCAGAACTTTCACTGGATTCAGCTGCCCGCTTTCTCCTTCTCTTTCCATTTGGCTTTATAGGGTCATCCACAGTATGGCGTTTTTTTTTGTGTGATTCAGTATTTGATCTGTGAGTATGCACATTACCTCGAGATCCAACACCAACATTGAAAGCACCATGATTCTGACTATGGTTCTGCACACCAAAAGCTTGCTGAGTTGAATTAGTTGCTGGTACTGTATTTTGCATACGAACATCATTTGCAATGAAGGGCCTATTGCAATGTTGACAGCGAAGAGATCTGTTTAAAACTTCCAGAAAATACTCATATCTAACAAAACAAAATGAGCACATGGTCCAAAAAGTACGGCGGCCACCATTGGGCCCCTGATGAGATGTCTGCCTAGACTGTTGTTGCTGATGAGGATTTAAGTTTGTAAAAATGGGTCTAACAGTGGTTTGCATCACAGGATTAAAATTCATCTGAACATTCTGCTGATGATGAGATGGCATGGTAGCTCTGTTCATTGGAGCCCTGTGCAGATTCATGTCAAGCCTAGATCGTTTTTCTCTATCTAAAAGAACTCTTTGAGCTTCCCCAATGAGCTTAAAAGCAGCTTCTGCACCAGAAAACTTGTTTTTGTCAGGATGAAGTTGGAGGGCAAACTTTCTGTATTGCTTCTTAATTGTTGTATCATTAGCCGTCAGATCAATTTGAAGAATTTTATACCAGTCCATCTCATTGCCTAACAATTTCTGCTCAGCAAAGCAATGCACATCACAGACAATAAGCATTTGATTAATATTCTCCAAATCAGGATATAGCTGCTGTGCCTTAAGAACAAATTTTCGAGCCCCATTGAAATCTTTGTTTTGCATTCTCTCTTCAGCAATTTCCTTGGCCCTTACGGCCTCTTCTTTATTGCACTCCATCAAAAATTCAGATTTCACAACCTGAAAGTGAGTGCTATGACCAAGCACACTGATACCAAGCTACATTTAATTTGTAGCTCTTAGGAGAACAGGCTAGCAAAATGCAAGTGCAAATTGTGAACAAACCTCCAAGACCCCACCAGTCCCCGAAGAGATTACAGTCTACACATTCAGATTGACCCTGCAAATATTGTATAACATGCAATTATAAGATCCCATGTAAAAAATCTTAAAAATGGAGTTGTTGATATCACAAACTAATTTCTAAACATAAAATTATTGCATCAGTAGATGGACCACCAGATCTTTCAATTTACTAGGAAAACAGTAGCGGAAATACTATAGGTAAGGTATCCAAGACACCGTTTTCAGATGACCATAGTTTTATTTGTGTGAACTTGTCACACAAAACAAACAGAAGATAAGGTGCTTTCTTCAAATTCTCCTCCCCCTAGTTCCGTGTAGCTTTCTTTTTCATTATTTTTGGAGAAGTTAGCATAGGCATAAATAACATACAACCAAATGAAATGTAAAGACAGCTGTAGAAATACTTCCATGAACCCAGGGTAGGTTCTTCTAATCATAATACTTAGCTTGAAGTCTGATTCTCAATTTCTCACAGCCAACAGAGATGGTTTTCTAAAACAATTCACACTAATCAACACTAGTCTGAAAATTCCCACTAATCAACAATCAAATTATCATCTAAAATCTACTTTTGAAAATTCTTTCCAATATGAGTGTTTTAGAAACCATACAACAGAAACAACTCTTAATTCCAGTACTCTACTCAAGGGAAAAATTTTTGGAAAATAGAAATGCGTTCAAGGATCAAATAAATTTAAGAAAGCAGTAAGTAAACAAGGTCCAAGCTTCACTAAGGCTCTAGAAAACACAAAATCGGAATAGGAACTAAGACTCTAGAAAACACAAAATCCGAATAGGAACGGATATGGCAGATACAGGAAGATACAACAAATTTACGAAGAGTCTACAAATGTACCATGATATGAAAATTTTTCGAAGAAATAACAAATTATAATAAGTAAGGAATATAACAGAACTAAAAACAATAAAATTAGCATGCACTATAAAATTAACTTTAAAACAATATAAATCTAAAGAGAGAATCAATATTTTAAAAGTCATCATACATTATACACAAAAAATCATTCTAACATATTATATAAATGTTCTCATTTTGTAAATTATCATGATATTTGCATTTACGTTGGCCAGAGATTTTTTGAAATATGTAAAATGCGATTAGGAGTATTTGAAGTACCAAGCAACAAATATGCATTCCACCACAAGCTTGAAATAACTGCACTTTGTTGCGTATGGTTGAAGCATACCTGCTCCGAATAGCACTCTCCCTCGCTAAACTTCCACTAATGAACAAAATTCTTCTTGTTCAAATACAACATACAAAATTAGCCCTATAAATGCTGATAATTTGTGAACCTGCACCATAAAAATCAGAAAATAAATAAAACCCGGATATTAGAAAAAGATTACTGTGCCATAGCCCCTTCTTTATTTGAAAAATCCCTCACAGCAACAAACAGAAGCAGCATTCAAACACAAAAGGAGAATAACAGCAAAAAACCCTAATTTATTCCAAAGTTAACGAAGTACACAGAATTAAGGAATCATTTATTTCAAAACAAAACACAGAAGCTTGAACAAACCCTTTTCCAGACTAAATAAATAAATAAATAAATAAATAAACAAACTTTACAGTAAGGCACTCATTGCTTTTTAATGCACTCAACAATTTTGAATATGCATATGGAGAAAAAATGATTAAAACCCTATATTTGAAAAACCATGAAATTCAAAGTAAAAAAAAAATAAAAAAAAAAAAAATAAAAAAAAAAAAAAGAAAAAACAAGAAAAAAAAAGGAAAAAAAAAAAAAAAAAAGACAAGGTTTTAGAGATGAAGCGGTGCACAGACCTGGTAGTGTAATTGAGAGTTGAGAGAAGAGAGCAAGGATGGCGCACCAAAATAAAGGAACAAACTTCAAACCTGCTCTTAGTGGAACCCCAAACTAATAGTATGATTGTTTATTGTTAGAATTGCATTCTTCTCCAACTGCCCCTTCAATTTTTAGTTTCCAGTGTTGTTTCCTCTGTAATTTACTTAATTTGCAGGGGTTCTCTCCCTTTGACCCTGAATATTGTTGATCTAACGGATCACATCTTTTTTCTCAGGGACACTTTGGTACATTCACAATAATAGATTTTTTTCACCTCACAAAATTTGTATGAATTACCATGGTTCAAAATTGGTATAGAAAACAGTTGCAGTTATTTAAATAGTATAATTTTAAAAATTAAAAATATATAATTTTATTATCTATACTTACTATTATTTAAAAGGAAATTCTATTTTTATTGTATGCATATCTTTTTTACTTTTATTTTTTAAATTAATTTTTTAAATTAAAAAATAATTTTGTTAAATTTATCTTGATAACGGTTTTTAAATTTTAATTAATTTATTATTTGATTGATTTTAAATTTAGTTATTTTAATTATATTATCTTTTTGTTGAATATATTTTTTGTCCTTTTAATTTTCAGTAAAATTTGTATTAGTCATTAAAAATTTAAACCACTTTAATTTTCATTGACATAAACACAGACGTTATCGCAACTTTGTATGTACTTTTTATATATGTGTGATATTATATTAGTATGTGATGATATTATAATGTTATTAAGTTAATATATAAAATAAAATTATATTTATTAAAAATAAAGTGAAATATATAAAAAAATATGAGAGAATAACTGTTGATAAATGAAAAGAAACAAAAATAAACGATTTTATAAAAGTTTGTAAAAATAACGGTCAATTTTTAAAAATTTAATACATAATTATATTTTAAAAGGTAAAATTTGTATTTTGAAATGTGGATATAAAAGAATGAATATTCTTTATATATTGTTATATATGGTTATAAATGCATATAAATGCGTGAAATCAATCATTTAAATTAAATTAATTATAAATTTCTCTCAAAAAGGTGAGGAACAAAAATATATTTAATAAAAAATTATAAAATTTTGTTTTATATAATTTTTATTTAGTTTGTAAATACTTTTTTATTATTGGTAATTATTTTAATTAAAAAAACAATACAATTTTTAAATAAATGTTGAATTTTAAAAATATCACTTAATTTGTGTATCAAGTTACTTTGGCTGAACTGTATTAGATTACCTTAGCTAAGATGTATCATATTTTATATCTAAAGCTCACCAAGTTATTAGACGGGATGTATCAGACCCACCTTTATTGAGAGGTATGAGATATTCAATGAAAAATGGAAGGAGTTTGGAAAACAATCATATATTTGGTCAATATATGTTGGGATCGTCTTCGCCGATAACTCAAGTTCAACACAAACTGAGATGTGCAAAACTTCCACAATACATTAGTCCTCCATTCTCATAGTAAACACAATGTAACAAGAGTCCTTACATTGAACTTAGGTGAGGACGACATGTATTGGAAAGTTGCACTCCTTATTATATTGTTATCCTATTGTGTCGAGATATATTGGTGGAGATTTTCACGAGTTGAGTGTATTAGGAAGTAACGTGTTTGATTGTGCTAAAATGCATCGAGACAAGATATATTGGGAAACAACTTTTTGATTAGGCTTAAATGCACCAAGAATAAGATATATTGGGAAGCGACTTGCTTGTTTAAGTTGAAATGCACAAAGGTTGAAAGTATGTGCTCCCAATATAGTTCCTTCCATTACATAATTTAATGTAAATAAACCACACTGGCTATGATATGTGAGGTTCCAAAATGTTCTTCAAAATGTAATGCCAAATAGTCATGTTGGTTGAGATGTATTCACCCTCTTATGTCGAGATGTACCAAACTCATTTTGGTTGAAAAATATCACATCTTTCATGGAAAATAAGGAAGGAACTTGAGAAACAATTATATTTATTACCTAAATGTACTAGGATCATCTTTGACAATAACTGTGAGTTCAACACAAATTAAGATGTGCAAGTCATCTAAATAAAAGACAACAAAAAATGTAGACAAGAATGGTAACAAACATATTATGTAAAACAAAAAATGGTATAAAATTTGACTATAACATTTTCATCATTTCAATTCAAAACATTTTAATATTACTAAAATAAAAGATGATAATGATATTTTGACCAACTTTTTTTGATCTACTTTTTATCCATCATTCACTCAAATTACCTTTCAATTATGCATTTTGATTGTTTTTAATGGTGTAATATGATGATGTAAGAATGATAAATTAAAATAGTATCAAAATATAATTATCCAATAAAAAAATTAAATCAACGAAAAATAAATAAATATGAGAATGAAAAATATAACAATACCGAAGATGGAAGCGAGCTTCAATAATACCATTCCACTTTTGATGATAAAAAATGGTAGGTAGATTGATGAACACAAACTCGCGGAAAAAAAAACAACTATATACTTTATTGTTTTTACCATTATGAATGTATTTAAATTGACTTTAAAATTCATAATTCTTATTAAACTCTCACGTTTTTTTGACTTTACACATCCTCTCTTTTTATATACATATATGTGAGCTCACGCGAGAGTACATGTGATGTGAAAATACACCATTTCAATATTATCGAATAAAAAAATTAATAGAAGCAAATCTTTCGTGAAAAAATACATGCTTTTAGAATTACAACTTGTTTAAAGATATAGTTTAGTTTTATTTCTAATGTAATAATTTTGATACTGAATAACTCCTTTTTATATATATATATATATATATATCAACTATCACAATGCAATAAGAGGTAGGCTTATTTAAAAATGGTAAATCATATAGAAATTTTTGAAGAAATTTTGCTTCAGTAATGGCAATATTTAAAGTGATAGTCTCAACTTCCATGGTAGATCATGAAATAACAATTTGTTTAGCATATTTTCATGAAATTGCACTCCACCTAAAGAAAAACATAATATCAATATTTGATTTTGTGTCAACATAATCAAAATTCAATTTGCATTAATATATCCTTCAATAATCTCAAGAAGTTTCACATATTGAATGTTATAACAAGAAGAATTACACATAATATTATCACAAGATGACAAAACAATAATAGAGGCATCACACGCACTTTTAGTCATGACATTCATAGATTTCATAATATCACTCTAGAATAAATAACCAAGAATTTTTGTTTCTAACTAAGAGTTATATTAGCCTTTGCAAGACATATCCACACTTTTAAATGTTTTAAATGTGGTTCTTTTTTTTCATAATTCATAATGACCTTTATTATAATTTTTATAAGGGATTTTATTTGAGACAAACTAGAACTTGTAGCATAACATTTACCATATCAAACAAAAATTTTTTTTTTTGCTACACCATTTAATCAATGTTATATGGAGATGTTATTCAATAAAGGATACTTTGAGTTTCACAAAAGATACTCATTTCTAAAAACATATATCCAGCACCTTTATCAGAATAAAGAATTTTGAATTTTCTTTTTAATTGACTTTGTAATAATAGCATGCCACATATCACAATTTCAACATTTGTAATATTAAAAGCTGAATTACTAAATATTTATTAGAAGATAAAGGCCTAACACTTTCCTTAAAACATACAATGACAAATATATCCTTTATCAAACATATCTAGAATTAACAACTCTATTGCTAATGACATGGAACCTTTTAGATGGAAAGGCAGACAACAACACATATAGTAATAGTGTTAACCTCGAGATTTAGAATTAGAAAAAAAGTATTTGAACATGTTTTTGAGAAAAATGAAGGAGACAACTTTTAAATTAGAAAACTCTGAGCATTTTGTCCAATAAAACAATTCCTTTTAATTTCATGTCATAAACAATATTTTCAAACTCATAAATTTGATAAAAAAATTATATTTATTGTCAAGTCAATATTTTTGACAAAAAAAAAAATCAAGATAAACATTTTCTTTTCTGCAAATGCATAGTTTAGTTCAATTTCTTCTCATAACTCAATAGTTTTTTTAGTACCGCAAATTATTTTGTAAATGGTATCATACAAAACATTTAAAATACATCCATAATATAAAAACTTAGAGGTAAAAAAATGTAAAGCATCAAGTAATATAAAAAACAATAGATTTAGAAATTAAATTTAAATTATCCAGTGAGTCAGAATTTTATTTGCCCATAATTTCTTTTATTGTTATTAGAAGAAAAAAAATTATACCCATAAAATTTATTGGTTTGTTGAGAATTTCATAATCATAACCATAACAAACATTATATAATATTAACATAATTTTAAAATAAAATGAATAAAAGAAATAATGATAAATAAAGTAAAACAACATAATTTTCTATATGAGAATGTTAGAAAAATATTGATCAAAATAAATAATAATAATTATTATTATAGCAAAAGAAATATAGAAAGTAATAGAAGATTCATTAAGTCAAACAAATGATAAAAATATAAGACTAGAATTATAAATGAAAAAATGATTAATAAAAGTCTAAGTTGAGATACATATACTACTTTTCTTGAAAGAGGATGTCTTTACTGTACGGAACAAAACAAAATATTACATGTGTTTTTTTTCCAAACTATAATAACTCGTTAAATCAATTGAGTATGAAAAAATATCTCTTGAACTTATCAACAACTATGTTTGCAAAGACAATACAAAATAAAAGACCAAAAACAATTTATAAATTATAATAAATATGATTCAATAAAATAGTAATTGATAATAAATATCAAATTATTATAACCCATAAATAATATTTATTATAAAAAAATAACATTAAAATAATTTATTTATTTATTTTTCAATTAAATATTGCCAACATTTTAGTGTAAATAATTTAATAAATTTTTTACTTTAAGAAATTTCTCATTAAAGTTTACCTTTTGTTAAAAGAACATAAGTTTTGTAGTTCATGTTAAAATAATAGAGAAGGATCCGAAAAAAGTATTTCATCTCAGATTCATTCCGAAAAGTGATTTTGTAAATGAGTGGAAATGACTTCACGGGTCTTGGATAAATTAATCCCATTCTTATCATCTGCACCGACTCATTGCTGAATCATCCCAAGACTTTGATCTTCGGAGTAAACGAGGGGATTCTAAAACTGCCAAAACTTCAAGTCAAAGTCTTTTGTATGCTTCCTAAAATTCATTTGCAAAATTATAACCGCAGATGTAACACTTTAATTATAATTTTTACATCGGATATCACAAAACATGCACAGCACATTATAAATTGTATTCACATCAAATTTAATTCCTTTTCAAAAACTATTTTCTTTTATGAACTTTAAGAAGTAATTACTTTCCTAAAAATACATTTTGCACTTACACTCCAAAAGATCTACTAAATAATTCTTGTTCTTCTTTTAGTTCTAAAAAACACGTTCATGTATTTATATTTTTTTAATAAAAGAATATTCATAATATTATTCAACTTATGAATGATATTATTCATTTTTTTTCACAAATTCAACTTATATAATTAATTTTGTATCTAATTATATATATATATATATATATATATATATATATATATATATATATTTCTTTTTATTTAATATGAAAAATGTAATAATAAAAAAAGGTCTCTAAAATATAATATGATAACAAATATTATTAGAATAAATTATGATACAACATTTATACTTCTACATAAAAGGCACCTTTTGGTTACATATTTAATTTTCATTTTAAATTAAAACAATTATTTTTATCGTTTAATTGATTTTTTTAATTTAATCAACTTTTTTATTTTACTGTTATGTTTTTAATTTAATTTTTTTAAAACTAAAATAACTATTTAAAGTAAAAAATATTTAAAAATTAGTGAAAACTATCTATAATAAATTGTAAAAATAATTTATTTTTATTTTTCTAAGTATAATAATAAAAATATTTTTCTTTTTTTTAACAATAAAAAATTCACATGCGCATAATGTGTTTTTACTGTAAATTTTAATCAAACTAAGGTTAAAAAAACAAAATTGCCATATAAATTTAAATTTTCACTTATATATATATATATATATATATATATATATATATATATTTAAATCTTCAGTTTATTTAAATTCTAGTCAATATAATATTTTTAAATAAAATATAGAAAATAGGTATTATTTTATTAAAGTATAAGAAAAGTAGATGCAATGTATTAAAATTATAAAAGATGTGTTATTTTAAAAAATAATACATATTATTTTATTGAAAGTAAAACAACAATAAATAAAGTAAAAAAACACAAAAATCGTTAAACATGTGTTTATATAAAGTAATTCTAAATTTTCTGAAAACATATAAAGTAAGGAATTTGGTGAAAGAGCATTACTAAATGTGGAAGCAATGGGTGGGCATGGGTTGTCATTCTGTGATAAATGGAGGTAACTGTTGATGATCCACAACCAACGTCGGCAGAAAAGTATTGCTAAACTACCACAATCAATGAACCCCATTAATTTATGTTCATAATCACATTATTAAGTTAACTAATTTTACAATTACAAAATAATCAAAAAGCTATCTAATTTTAAAATCGGTAATCTCTATTTTCTTTAAGATATATAATGTTCTCATAGAAGAAAAAAATAACGGTGGAAAATCACGGAAATCTTAATACAATAATATGGAAATGATCGGTTTAAGGGTAAAGCGAGTAAAATACTCGTTTTAGACTTTAAAGATAAGAAGATTTCAAAAAAAATTTATTACTAATATTTTTTTATTAAATTAATTATAATGTTTAAAAAAAAAAAACCTCAAATTGTTTTTAGTATTAATAAATATACATGTATAAAACTAATTATAAAATTATGTTTAAGATAAAAAAGACCTCACAAAAATATTTTATTACTAATATAACTCCATTAAATTAATTATAAGTTTATGTTTGAGAATAAAATTTAATTAAATTATTATTAGTGTATATTATTTTTTATTGGTAGTGAAAATGATAATTAGTAACTTAAAACATTTTTTTTAGTAAATTATAATTTTCTTTACAAGGAAGAGAATGATTAGCTATCTTTGTTCTCTTATAATCAATATGAATTCTATTTTCTTACTTTATCTCTCTATGACTTCTCTTATCTTTTCTTACTTTATTTTTTTCTAATAGTCTTTTTTTCTAAGTTTTGGGCAGATACATCCCTTAAATCTCTTGAACATGTACCAATTTTTTCATCCTCATTTTTTGTTAGTATGTTATTTCTTTCTATTTGTGTTCTTATTTTTATTCTGTTTTGGATTTGTATTATAATTAGAAACGTGTTTCTTTTGCTTAGTTTTATTTTTCTACTTTTAGATTTACGGGTTTCAAGAGGTTTTTTTTTTGCATATATATTGAGAAGAAACTGAATTTTCTTACAAAATTTTTAATTAGATTATGGTTTAATCTTATGGTGGATAATAGACTAATTGGAACATAATTTAAAGTCGAGTTTTCTGTATAAATATAATTCAAGTTTAGGGAAAAAAATTACTATCGAGTTTAGAAGAACAATATTTTTTAATTAATTTTATTAATAATTAATCTTAAAATAAATAATTTTGCAAGTTTGTGAAAAAACTGAGACTTAAGAATAAAAAAGAGACTTGAGACTTTAAGATATGCAAACCTACCATTGAGTTTATTTTCTTGACAACCAGAATCAAATTTTATTGTTTTAATCCATTCGTTTTATATATTTATCTTTAGTAGTGTTTTATATATTATCATTTTTTGATTTCATATAAAAATATATAGATGTGTCAACTATAAACTTTGAATCAGGCTATTCAAAAATTCAAAAGAAAATAAGAATTGAGACTTTAATTGCATAACAAAAAAGAGTTATGAACAAAAAAGAGCAAATGTCTAGTGTATTATGGTGTGTAGATATTTCATTTTTGAAAGAAAAAAGCCTTAAACCTTGAAAAATCTTTAAAACATGATAATTCGTTAGATATTGATAGATTTGATTTAGTTTCAGAATTAAATATCTTAAGAGAAATTATAGGTTTAGAAAATGATAAACCAATTGTTATTCTTAATTATATAAAAGAACAAATTCTTTTCCAAATGTATATATAACTTATAGAATAATATTAATAATTTTAGTGTTAGTTGTTTCGGCCGAGAGGAGTTTCTCAAAGCTAAAGATAATAAAAATGTATTTAACATCAATAATGTCTCAAGAAAGATTAAACATATTAGTCCTAATATCTATTGAGAAAGAAATTTTAAATGAAATTAATTATAACAATTTAATAAATAATTTTGCATAAAAAAGCTTGAAAAATAAATTTTAAATAAAAGACCTCTTTTTTTTAATTTTTTTTAGACCTCCCAAATTGTTGAGCCGCCCCTGCACAAGACCTTAAGCTTCCAATCTTGTAGTTGTAAGAAAGAACATCATGTTGTTCATTAGCAAATTTGTAGAGAGATCTTAAATATTTTATATGCTGAAAAAATTACTCCAGATTAAAAAAGAAATTAGGTCTAAATTGAGAAAAAATAACAAATACATGAACCAAATCGAGATTTTTTACATAATTAATTCACATGTGACAGAACCATAATTTGACACGTAGTATTTTAAAAAATAAATTAATTTTTTTAAAAATTAAAAATTAGAAAAAAAACTACCACCTGATACGTGGTAGAATCCTAATTTGACACGTGTTAGTTATTTTTTTAAGAAAAAAAGTAAAAAAAAAATTAAAAAAAACTACGAACTGACGCGTAACACACAGTTAATGCCCACAGTTTAAAATACTTTAAATGTAGTTCTCCTTCTTCTTTTTTTCAAACTCATAGAAATTTCATCACAACCTTTTATGTTCAAAATATGACAAGCAGAATATAAAATTTCACCTCTTATAATTTTAGAGTTAGAACTTGTAGTATGACATTTACCATTGTATTAACATCATATACTATATGAAGATGTTACTTAACGAATAATACCATGAATTTCACATAAAAACATTCATTTATAAAGACATGTATCATCACTTCTCTATTTAATTAATTTTTTATCTCAATTTTTTATAATTGAATGATCTCTAACCAAACTTGTCTAACAATTGTAATAATAGCATGTCATATATCACAACATGTCAATCAAAGAAAAAATACTAAATATTTTATTACAAGATAAATGTACTTAACTCAAACAAAACATTATAAATATATCATTTACCAATCAAAACACATGTTTAGAAATAATAATCCTATTGCACTCAAAAAACCACTTCATAACCTTGTTGAATAACAAGAAAGTTTCTAAATTCATAAACATACTCCTTTTAAAAGAAAAAAAATAATGATTTCTAGAAGACAAGTTTAATTTTACTTGATCATCTCCTCAAATTCTGATATGATTTTTTTTTCAGCACATAAATGATCATAAACATGATGTCAATTAAAATAATTCATTTTAATTTAATGTTATAAACAATATTTTTAAATTCATAAATTTGATAAACAAATAGATTTATTATCAATTAGGTTTTTTTTTTCATATAAATATCAAGATAAACTTTTTTCCTTCCAAATGCATTGTTTAGTTGAAGTGCGTTCCATAACTCAATAGTAGTTTTAGTATGAAAACTTATTTTATAATTGTTTTTCATACAAAACACTTAAAATATATTCATGATATAAAACATCTTTCTCTGTTGTAAGAGTAGAAGATATTAAAGCATAAATTAATATAATAGAAAAAAAACATTAACTTTAGACATCACAAAAAATTATTCAGTGAGCTAGAATTTCATTTATCTATAGTTTCATTTATTGTTATCAATAGAAATATAAACAATTATACATAAATTTTTAGGCTTAGTTGAGACTGATTTAATTATACTTATAACAAACACATTGGTACATAAGATGTGTTTTGAGTCATCTACTCTATATTGTCTTTAATTTTACAAATGAATAACGATAATGACTAATGTACAATAAAAATAACAAAGAATATTTTCACTATAAGAATGTTAGAAAAATGATTAAACAAATAACATTACTAATATAAAATTAAAAAAATATAATAATTATTAGAACAATAAAAACACAAAAATATATATATATATATATATATATATATATATATATATATATATATATATATATATAAACCAATATTAATCAAAGACCCAACCATTATAATAACAATAATTGATAGAAAATAAATGAGGAAAGGATAGACAAATCCTTGGCTAAGGCACGTATAACGCTATCCTTAGAGAGAAAACATCCCTACTGCACAAGGCAAAACGAAATCATTTGCGTTTCTCTCCCAAGATACAACAAAAGATCTTTGAACCTTATGCACACCACTATTTTAAGAGATAGTATAGATAAGAAAATAAGAACATTTTGAGAAAACTTTAGTGTTTATTGTGTCTCTCCCCATGCACCTAGGTGATATTTATAGGTAAACAAAAGAAGACACAAAAGTCAATTGTAATAAAAAATATAGTCGTTAAACATAAATAACATTAACTCATCAAATTAAAAGTCCATAAAAATATTAGTAACCTTAAGATAATATTTTAATTATACATTTTTTAAATTATATTAAAATATTTCCAACAAGAGATGCATCACGAAAAAATGATTCAGATTCGGATAAGAGTGTCTCTCTCATTAGGAGATGGTGATCTTTTGTGAAAAAATGCGAGAAATATCCACAGAAAAGGATGGGTCTTTATAGCGATAGATCTGATTTAGGGATCTGGGCTTGCTTCGTTATGCTGGCGTTTGCTATAACGATATGTGGATGATGATGTGGCGGACTCTGATTAGTTGAGTGTTGAATGTTAGGATGAATATTTCCTAGGGGTAATTTTATACTTGGGTATTGTCTAATATTGATGCAATGTGCATGGGAATTATGCATGGATATTGGTTAGCATTGATACAAGGTGTATTGTATTTATGCGTAGGCATTCGCTAGTATTTATGCAAGGTGTGTGGTGATTATACACGATTGGTTAGCATTGATGCAGGGTGCCTGGAAATTCTTGGGACAACTTAATTCGAAGTGGAAATGATTGGGATGGTTTGATTCCAAGTGGAAATTCTTCAAATGGTTTAATTTCAAGTGAAAATTCTTGGGATGGTTTGATTCCGAGTGAAAATTCTTGGGATAGTTTGATTCCAAGTAAAAATTCTTCGGAATCGGATGGTTTGATTCCAAGTGAAAATATTTGGAATAGTTTGATTCTAAATGGAAATTCTCGAGGCGATTTGATTCCAAGTGATACTTCATGGTGGAGTATGATTGATGGTATAGGCAACAAAAATGTGTTTATTTTAATCATGATGCAGAATGCTGGCCTAATGAAAATAACATGTCTTGAAAAGTCTCACATTGTCTAGAATAACCTAGCGAGTGAATGTTAGTGACTATATAATGCGCTCTATAACAAAAAAATGTTATTCAAATAAAGTTAATATATATTTTATTAATATGAATTGTTTAACATTGAATATAATTTGTTACATAAATGGTTCTTAAAATTTAAAGAAATTCATATCTACATGGAATTAATATAATTATTTTATTAATAAAAATTTGATGTTATATTTTTTCCATTGAAGATGGTTTGCAAAGGTTGTCTTGCTCTTTTTGTGCACTCTGGGCCACCTACTACTGACAAACATGTGCATGGTCGAGTCAAGATGCTCTGCTAGATTCACGACTGGATCATGGGTTGCTTTGCTCTGTAATTTGCCACCATCGTGTAAACTTCTCCAACTCTGCGTCATTTTCTTGGGACTGATCCACTCTTAAGAACATCGAACATCGAACATCGAAGATGGAAGATGCGCCTCCATGTATAAATACATCTCATCCACGTGCCTTTTGTCCACTCTATGCTTCCAAATTAATGGTTTTAAAAAGGAAAAACCATTAGCTTCACCCGTGATACAGAACTTACTAGTACTTCATATACTTTTATTAACATGAATTAAGAATATGTTAGATATACTTTATTAAACATATATAAAAAATAGTTATATAATTATTTTTACCGTATCCGAGATTCATTTCTTTACGAATCTCAAGAGAAGTCAACTCTACGAGACCAAAGAAAGAGGTCAACTCAGTAGATACCACAATAGACGTTAGCTTTCCACCTTCCATGGCTACAATCTCATCACTGTTACACATGTGACATTATATCACTTCATTTTATAAAGTAGACTTAATTATACCTTTCTCCATATTAAAATTAATTTTTAACATATTAAATTAAACTGAAAAAAATTTAGGTACCATTTATATAAAATTATATAAAAAGTCATCAAATTTAACAAAAGTATATATCACTGTAGCATTTATAAATTTAGTTTCAATTTAAACAGAAATAATATTATTTTATTTAAAATAAAATAAGACTGAATTAAATTTAATATATATCAAAATATATATATATATATATGGTCTCAATTAAATACAAAATAATAACATTTGGAATTCTTATATGATATTGTCCTGTCGCATAACATTGCTAAAGTCACATGTTACACGATTACACGATGAAACTCAATACATAGACCACAAAAACTTTTGCAAAAAAGAAGGAAAAGAAAGAAAAACTACAAACACATGACTTGTTTTTAACACTGTTAATGAAAATGATTTGATTTACTTAATTGAAACAAAAATAAAAATATAAAATGAAGATCTACTTACAACTTTTTAATTAAAATATAGATAGAAGAAGTAATGAAGCCTAAAAATTATATATCCTTATGTAATATTATTGGTAAGACTAGTTTATTATTTTTTTTCTTTTATTACAAAATATCATAACACTTATATTTTAATATATTTTATTTATATTCTGTACCTTTTTAAGATTTAAAATACAACTTTTTAGTTCCATGATTTGCAATTTTATTAAATTTTATAAATTTAATTTTTATATTATGTGACTTATAAAAAAAACAAAATATAAATATTACATTGTTATAAACAAAATATATAGTACATACTATATATTATTTTTTAAATGACAACTCACAAATGACAACTCACTTAACTTAGATTTTGATGCCTAAGTCAGTATTTGATTGTCTGGTAATGTTTTAGGATGAAAAACTTGGTTGTTGGGACAAATATGGAGGTTTTCTGGATGAGAAGGTTTTGCCAAAAACTTATTTTCGATGAAGCCAAACTTTGACAGTGTTGATATGATTCAAAGAGCTATCATTTTCATTCAAGCGAAAATGTGGTAATTTTGATGTGATCCAAGGAGGCGAAATTTAAGCTCAAGTGAAAGTTCTGGCAGTACAAATTTTTACTCAAGCGAATTACCGACAAATTTTTTATTAGAGACAAAAAGTTTTGCTTAAGCGAAAATAAAGTAGGAAACCATTTTATTTTTTTGGGTAGATTTTCGCTCAAAAAATGAGAATTTCTTGCTAAATAACAAATTAATCATATATTTGTTAGGTGTGTTTTAATTTTTATAAAGATAAAATTAAGGGATTATTGGGTAGTTATGTACGTCTACTTTAAGGTAAGTAATGTAGGACTTGGTACAATTAGAGGTTACAATGAAGTAGATTAGATGGGTAGGATCAACACTAGTACAATCTTGTGGGTAGGGTGGATACTTGTGGGTAGGGTGACTAGGAGTACCACCTTTAGATCACCTTTAGATCACAATGTGATTCACATGTACGATGTTAAAATGAGTTTTAATTTATAAGTTAATTTGGTTTATAATGAGTTTAAATCGAGTTGGATTGAAAAAATTTATTATTTTTAAATGTGGGTTAAATTGAATCTGACTTGTTTAACTCACATGTTAAACGGGTTCGAGTCAAGTTTAAAGAGAGTTGACTCGTAACCCACCAACAACACTTTATGAGTTTTTTATCATTTTCTTATAAGTTTTTTGTTATAATTACTTACAACTCCAAATTATATAAGTTTATAATTTGATATTTTTAAATATTAGAATGTTGTTCAATAATGTTTGAATAATTGATATGTTTAATTTATTTGTTTGCTAAGTTATATTTATACATTGATAATTTAATTTTCAACTATTATCTATATAATGATATTTGAAGAATTTGGTGAATACTTTGATTTCATTATCATAAAAAAAATGAGTCAAGTCAATTCATTTCCATTGTAGTGCAATAAATATATAAAATAAATTGTAAAAATAAAACATTCGTAGCTAAGTCAAACCATTAACCCAACAACTTACGGTGGGTCAAGCTCAGTTACAAAATTTATGACTTACCAACAAGTGAGTTGGGTTGAGTTGACATATTTTTAGCTCAATCTATGGTGAGCCAATCCATGTGAGCCGGGTTGACTCACTTTGAGACTCTTATCCTCAGGTGTTTGTGTATTAGTTCAAGTATCTTGGAAATATTTATTATAGTTTAAAAAATAAATAAATTATTCTACATATTTTTATGGACTTTTATCTTATGGATAAGTTCTAAGTTATAACAGTTTGAACTTTATTAATCATTACTATTTTATTTAATCATATTTATTGTAATTTACATATATTCTACTCCCTTTTACCTATAAATACTACTATTTTCATGAGGAAAAGACAAAACAAGTACCACAACAACAACTTATAGAAAACTGTTTCCAGTCTTTTAAACATTGATGTTTATAAGGTTCAAATATTCTTTACTTCACTCGATCAATCTAACATGTTGTTGTATTTTGGGAGAGAAACACATATAATATTTTGTTTTGTCCTATGTTGTAGGAGCGTTTTCTCTCTAAGGACAGCGTTCTACGAGAGAAAAAAGTATGTTTACCCGACTCTGTGTGAACCTTTTTTCATTTTTATTTTTGTCTTATATTCTTATTATTTAGGTTAAAATACTTCGTTGGTCCTCATTTATATCGCAAAATCTCGATTTGGTCATCGTATTTTTATTAGTCTCAATTAGGTCATCATTTTTGTAAATTAGTATCAATTAGGTCCTTTCCGTTAGTAGAGAACTAACACCGTTAAGTAGGTGCCACGTGTCAGCTTCTCGTTTTTTTGAATTTTTGAATTTTTTTGAATTTTTTGAATTTTTTTGAATTTTTGAATTTTTTTTTAAAATTTTAAGTTTTTTTAAAAAAAATATTTATGCCACGTGTCACGTCTGTAGTGTGTCACGTGTCAATCTAATATTGTGACACGTGTCAAATTATTGTTTGAATCTCAATTTGGTCCTCATATTTGTTAATTTGATTTGATTTCGGTCCCAAATATTTTTAAAAAAATTTAATTTCGTGTTCTCCAAATTTAGAACAAATTTTACTTTTATATAATATTATGATTATTTTTATTAAAATTGATATTTTTATTAAATATTTTAGTAATATTAATTGTATTTAATATTAAAATTTTAAATATATTTATTTTAATTTGTTATAAAATTATTTTAAAATTTTACATTTGAATTTATAAAATTGTTATTTTTAAGCCAACTCTAAAATATTGTTGATATTGAATATTATACAACTATTTCGAATATAAATTTATTAATCTATATATTTATAATTTTAAAATAAAATTTAAATAAAGTTTAATGTAAAATATAAATTTAAATAAATTAAATATTGTTAAAAATATGTAATAGAAATATCACTTGTAATAAAAGTATCATCATTACATTTATAAAAGATTAAATTTGTTCTAAATTTGGAGCACATGAAATTAAATTTTTTTAAAAAAATTTGGGACTAAAATCAAATCAAATTAACAAATATGAGGACTAAATTGAGATTCATACAATAATTTGGCATGTGTCACCATATTAGATTGACATGTGGCACACTACAAACTTGACACGTGGCATAAATATTTTTTTTTAAAATAAAAATTTAAAAAAAAATTCAAAAAAAATAAAAAATTCAAAAAATTCAAAAAAATGAGAAGCTAACACGTGACACCTACATAACGATGTTAGTTCTCTACTGACGGAAATGACTTAATTAATACTATACAAAAATGAGGACCTAATTGAGACTAATAAAAATATGAGGACCAAATTGAGATTTTGCTACAAAAACGAGGACCAACTGAGTATTTTAACGTATTATTTATTTGACTTGATATATATTTATTACCTATATCTTTGTCTAGCTCTAATAATTATTATTATTTATTTTGATTAATATTTTCCCAACATTCTTGGAGAGGAAATTTTGTTGTTCTACTTTATTTATAATTACTCCTTTTATTCACTTTATTATAAAATTGTGATAATATTATATATTATGTTTGTTATGGTTATGATTAAGACTTTCTCAAACAAGTCAATAAATTGTATGGATGTATTTTTTTTTTTTGCTAGTAACAATAAATGAAATTATGGACAAATCAAATTCTGGTTCATTGAATAATTTATATGTGATTGATATTATTATTGTTTTCTCTATTATATTAATTGGTGCTTTGACATTCTGTATTTCTAACTCGGACAAAGATATTCTATATCACAAATGTATTTTAATTGTTTTGTATGACAGCGTTTATAAAATTATCGTACAAAAAATACTATTGAGTTATAGGAAGCACTTGAACTACATTATACATTTGTGAAAATAAATGTTTATCTTGATTTTTTGTGAAAAATGATGACTGACATAAATGTATTTTTTATCATATTTATGAATTTGAAAATATTGTTTACGACATAAAATTAAAAAAGATATTATTTTAATTAACACAATGCTTAGAGTTTTATGATTTAAATCTTGTCTCCCTCATGACTAGTTCTCAAAGTTTAAAACATAATTATGTGTCTTTGTATTGAAGAAAAATATTATTTTTCTCAAAAAATTGTCAAATACTTTTGTCTAATTATAAACCTAGAGGTTAATACTATTACTATATGTTGTTGTCTTTGTTTTTCCATCTAAAATGTCACTAGCAATGATGAGTGATTTAATTAGTTTATAGATTATGGGACTAATGTTAATTTTTCTAATAAAAAATACTTTATTTATTACATAAACTTGTTTTTAAGTGCAATAGAGTTGTTATTTGTAGATATGTTTGGTAAATGATATATTTGTGATGATATGTTTAAGTTAAGTGTTATGCCTTTATGTTCAAATAAAATATTTAGTAGTTCTTCCTTGAATATCACTAATGTTGAAACTTGTGATATGTGGCATGCTATTACAAAGGTTAAGAAGTTTAGTAAGAGACTATTCAAATTATAAAATTTTGAGTTACAAGTCAAATGGAATGAAAAATCAAGATTCTTTGGTCTGATAAAGGTGATGAATATATGTCTTTTAGAAATGAGTGATGTATGTATATATATAATATATATATATATATATATATATATATATATATATATATATCAATTAAATATTTTTTAATGTTTCACATTTGAATATTTGTTCTTCTTTTAATGTTTTATTTATTGTTTAATTTTTCATATGAGAATTTAACTTTCAACTTAAGCGATCAATAACGCAAACCCTTCATTTAGTAGGTAATATAAAAAATTTATTAAATTTTTAAGGTATTTTTCATCTTCATGCCCTTACTTATACATTTGTTTTCTTTTTTGATATTTCATTAATTGGTCTATCAAATGGTTTCTACGACATACATGGGATCACTTTTACCTTTTTTTAATACTTTTATTTGTTGTTTATTTTTATCATATAGAATACTATTTTGATATTTTTTATATAATTATTTTCATTTTCTAACTCATTATCATAAGTGTAATTTTATTATTGCAATTGTATACAAAAAAATCATTTACGATAATATAATAATTTAATGTCATTGTTATGATTTATCGTCATCCAACATTTATAGAAGTTCGATAGATGAAAGATTTAAGATAAATTTAAATTATTATTAGTTTAAATTTATTCTTTGTGTGATTTCGTTCAAGTAGTGTATTATAATTTTTGTTACGGTATTAAAAAATATATCTCATTAGAACTTTGAGGAAGTAAAGAGACACTTAAAATATTTTTCAATTTGAATATTTGTTTTTTTAAAAAATATTTTTTAATTTTATCAATTTTGTTTTATTAATGTTTGTAAATTTAATAAATATTTTGGTTTTCATTAAATTTTATTTGATACTTTAATTTAAAATATATACAATTATAATTTCTTTCTAATTATTTGATATTGGAAAAACAAAAATATCCCTTCTGATATTGAATATTTAAAAATATTATATTTTCTTGGGTATAATTTTTTATTATTTTATAAGAATTAATTTTTGATATTGAAACAGAAAGAAAGTGTATACAAACACGAGTATGAGTATACCCATTATCCGTGGAGATAGAGATAAGACAAAATTTTTATGTTCATTAGATTTGAGTATAAAAATGATGATGAGTTTTTTTTAGGATAAGTATGAAATAGCAAAACTCCTTGTTGTCTCCTTCCATTGTCATCTCTTAACACAATATAACTTTTGAGAAATTTTTTAAATTAGCACTTAGAGATTGCATTTTGATAAAATAAAACATGTGTACAAATTTGTCTTAACAATTACAAAATATTCTTGCAAAGATTTAAATTGTTACTCTTTGTATTGAGATTTGAAAATTTAATTCAAAAAGAGACACAAACATATATAACTGATTATGTTAGCTGATAATCAATTATTATAACAAAATTTTGAAAATATTTTAAAATGTCTCTTTAAAATAATCCATTATTATACTATTTAATCAATTAAACACGATGATCATTAATTTGTAAAAATTGATTTAATAAATTATAAACACAAACATAATCGATTATATTCTTAAGAATTAAAAACTGAAAACAATAATGTTTTAATTTGTTGTTTTTCTACGTAAATGATTATACCTCTCACGAACAATTTAAGCAATTTTATAATCTATTAAAATTTCTATTGTTCTGTGTGCGCTTTTTTTTAGTTTACAGAAAATGTTTAGTCATAAGTTAAAAGTAACATATTTTTCCATGCATCTCTCGACATTTATTTTGTACTCCTAGGAATCTTTTAAATTCTTATTTTGTCCTAAGTTAAAAGTAACATATTTTTCTGTCTCTAATCTTATCTCCAAGATTTAACCAAATAAAAAGTATTTTACTTATATTAACTTATATAAATATTAAAAATTTATTATATTAATATTTATTATTTTTAATTTGAAAAAAACAATTTCAAAAAAATTATCCGGAATACTACATCGGTTAATATATGTTAAATTTTTTAATTTATATTAATTTAAATATTTGTTAAATTTTGTGTAAATATTCATTAAATTAAAATTTAAACAAAACAAAATATATTTTATTTTATATTAGTTTATATAAAATTTAAAAGAATTATTATGTTAATATTTATTACTTCAAATTTTAAAAAATATTCTTTAAAAGAATGTTAACCGGATTTTCACCTCCGGGTTAACATATGTAAAATTATGTTAAATTTTTTAATTTGTATTTAATTAAAATTTAAAAAAATAAAACTTATTTTTCTTTATTTGTATAAATATTTGAAATATTATTATGTTAATTTAATTTAAAAGAAAACATTTTTTTAATATGTTACCGGATCTCTACGTCCGGTTAAAATGGATTAAATTATATTAAAATTTTTAGTTGTTAAATTATTTTATTATTATTTTTACATTTTTATTAATCAGATTATCATAGATTAAATTATATTAAATGTTTTATTATTACTTTTTGTAATAATTATATTTTAAATATTTATAAAGTTGAAATTTAAAAAAATAAAATGCATTTTTTTATGTTATTTTAAATAAATATTTAAAAAATAATTATGTTAAATAAATTATTTTTTAAATTTTAATTGAAAAAATTATTTTAATATAATTTAATATATTGGTTATTGGATATCAACATTCATAAATGAGCAAAATAACATAATAATGGAGGTCGATATCAGAAAAAAAAAAGTCGGATGTCAATGTTAAAATTACCTGGTTCGCAATATTTGTTAAGCCACCTCCTACCGAGTCTAACCACTCCCTTTGAATGAATTTTGAGTTTTTCAACAAATAACCATCATGGTTTAAGAAGAAAACAAATATAGTTGAAATTGTGTCTCAAATATAAATACTCAGAGTCAGAAGAAGGAAACAAGGGCCAAAAGCTTCTCTGTTTTTTTGTGAAAGTATGAAACTGATGGTTCATAAACACCTCAAAACATTGCAATACAACTCCTTCGATGTTTATCCACCACTACAGTTTCACTAAAAGAAATTGTGAAAGAACGAGACACAAATGGACACTGGTTTTTTTCAAAACAGAAACATAGGGTTTCTTAAATGGGGATATTAATCCTTTTATAGTAATGATGTTAACCTTCAGTTCACAAAAATTTGCAAATTCGACATGAAAGCTGGAACACCTGTCTAGAAAGCCATTATGGGGATTTCGGTTAGAAAGATAAAACATCTTAGTTTGTCCGAAAAGTGCTAAAACAAGCACTACTAACAAGAGGGACTAATGTTCAGGCATCTCATACTATTTTACTGACGAAATCTGATATCTTTGTTTGATTCCAAACTAATTTGTCTAGTAGAGAGGACTAATTATTATTTTAACCTTTAAAATAATAAAGGAAACAGAAAGATTTGGAAATGGTCCAAAATAAGGACGATAAAAAAAAAAAAAAAAAATTTCTCTTTTTTATTGCCCCATCATCTTGTATATAAATAAGCATATGCTCAGTCTTAAGCTTATCATTCGCGAAACTGCTCAGTGGTTATATACTTCCCACTCCACAGTCCCCGTAGTGTTATTCTCTTGTTTCACAGTTTTTCTCTCATCCCTTGCCTTTTCCCTTAGGGTTTGGTTTCCATTTTTTCTGCTGTTTTGTTCTCAGAGTTTTGTCAAAGGGTGCAATGTTTAGAGGTTTGTAAGAACAGTGGTCTAGAATAAGGACGAGGATAAGAAAAATAAAATAAATAAAAAGAATTATCTTCTTCGTATTCCCCTGCTAAGTCCCCATAGCGTTATTTATTTAATCTGTTATGAAATTTGTTTTTGGTATTTAAGAAGGTAGAGAGTTAAGGATATTAAATATGGACACAAAGGTGATTTCTTCCGGAGTCCAGTACTCAAATCTGCCGGAGAGTTACATCCGACCGGAATCGGAGCGACCTCGTCTGGGCGAAGTGTCGGAGTTCGAGGATGTTCCGATAGTCGATTTGGGTTGTGAAAACAGAGCCCAGATTGTGCGGGAAATCGGTGAAGCGTGCAGGTCCTTTGGGTTTTTCCAGGTGCAGAGGCTGTGTGGTTATGAATTATATATATATTTTCGATTTAAGAAATGAGGATTAAATAATTTAGAATAAAAATTGAAACAGGTGATGAATCACGGGGTGGGTGTAGAAGCTGTTCGGGAAATGACAGAGGTGGCACATGGTTTCTTCAAATTGCCTGTGGAGGAGAAACTGAAGTTGTACTCTGAAGACCCTTCAAAAACAACAAGACTCTCCACTAGTTTCAATGTGAAGAAAGAGACCGTCCATAATTGGAGGGATTATCTCAGACTTCATTGCTACCCATTGGACAAATATGTTCCTGAATGGCCTTCTAGTCCTCCCTCTTTCAAGTAAGTCTCCTCCCACACATTCATATCTTTTTTTCTAATAGGTTCAAAAATATAAATGCTTAAATTTCAAAATAGAAATGTGTTCAAATTTTAAATTCTAATTTTGCATACTTTTTGGATGATTAGGAAAACATCCATCCCTTTGTCATGTGGACAACACTTTTCTGCCTTCCCTCCTAATACCAAACCAAATCACATGTAATAATAATACCCTTTTTACATAACTTCTTTTCGACCGTTCCAGTTTCCTACCCTCTCCATTTTCTTCTTTCGAGCCAATACTCTATGTTGTTCTAGAAAATAATACACCTATTATGAAATTAACAAATTTAATTAGCATACGTAATGATATAATTAAATCTTAGTATATTCACAATATTTTTTTATTAGATTAAATAAATATGTTTTGGTCCCTCAAATTGAAGTCAATTTTGAAATTAGTTATTCTTCAAAATTTTATATTAATCTAGTTCCTTATCTTTAGAAATACATCTATTTAGTTTTTTGGGTTAAATATGTTTTTATCCCTTAAGTTTCAGCGAAATTTGGAATTAGTCCCTCATCAAAACTTTTGACCAATTTAGTCTTTCATCTTTCAAGATGCGTGAATTTAGTCCTTTTAACCAAATTTTGTTAAGTTTATCTGACGTTTCAAGCGCATTTCATGATAGTATTTAAATTATTTACATTGTTTGACACATTTTTTCTTCAATGTTAACTTAAATACTATCATGAAATGTGCTTGAAACGTCAGATAAACTTAACAAAATTTGGTTAAAAGAACTAAATTCAAGCATTTTTAAAGATGAAGGACTAAATTGGTATAAAGTTTTGATGAGGGACTAATTCCAAAATTCACTAAAACTTGAGGGACCAAAAACATATTTAACCCTAGTTTTTTTTACCAAATTTTGTTAAGTTTATTTGATATTTGATATTTTAAACGTATTTTATGATAATATTTGAGTTAACATTGAAGTAAAAATGTGTCAAACGATGTAAAAAATTCAAATATTATCCTGAAATGCATTTGAAACATTAAATAAATTTAAGAAAATTTGATTAAAATGACTAAATTCATACATTTTAAAAATAAAAAATTAATCAAAAATTTTAAAAAATGACTAATTTTAAATTTTAATGAAACTAAAATATGACAAAAACAAATATTTAACTTTTTTTATTTTACTGAAATTGGTGAAATAATAGATACACGAATACTTTTGAAAAGTACAAACATAAACTTTTAAGTAATGCACGTGTCTATTTATCATATTTGCCTTTGGAAAATTAATTGGCACAACTTTCGCAATAAAGTACTGTGGTCCTGTCGGGGATCATATGCTATTTAATAAATAATTTTTTGGAAAAAAGAAAAAAAAAACTAGAAATACGGTACCTATTGAGTGCTTTGAAATCTGATTTCCTTCTGTGTTGGGTTGTACTGTTGACATTATAGAGTCGAAAAATAAAACACACACGAAAAGGATAAAGCGCCCATATCAATTCATAATTAATTGAACCCACATGGGAAAGAAACTTTCTGCTTTACAAAGTAAATGTGAGGAAAACCATGTATGTACTATATTATAAGATATTTAATTATTTAAAAAATGAATTCAAGAATTATATTTTTATATCGTATTTTTTCACCCATTTACCCACCTAAGCAAGCACAGTTTTTTTTTTTTTTAATTCAAAGTCTTAAAAAACATTCTATTTTTTAAAGTATGATGGATGTGTCGATTATAAACTCAGAGCTCAAAATGCACTATATGCCATCAAAAAAATTAAACTAATTAATTTCAACTTTGGGTAGAAGCGGGTTAATGAACCAGATAAAGAAATTAAGAATACATAGAATTTCCATCATACAAAATGAAATATACTTTTACTTTATTTAATTTTTTTTCGTAACTCAAAACGAACATAATGTTTTTGAATCTATTTTCAACGTTTTCTACCCACTGATCATGTGACTACATGCAATGTGTCTTCCGGATAGACACTCAAAAAAGAAAGGAAAATATTTGAAATTATAAGTATTCAAAATAAATAGAAATAACATTTTATTATAAATAATGTAATAATTTATATTAATTAATATAAATAAAGTTTAATAGCATGTAAATTAAGTTTTGAAAGAACCCTTGGTATAAATATTTGAATTGTTTACCGTTTATAAATATATGATGCTACGGTTTTGTATTTATTTAATTTTCTATTGTATAAAAAAATAATGTGTGTTTGTGTTTGTGTACACGATATGCATATGTGGATGGAATTTGTTAATAAATAGCTGAAAAAGAAAAACTGTTTTGTTGAGGTAGTTTGGAGTATTTAAAAAAGTGAAAGAATAAAAACAAATTACGAGATCCACACAGAGCCTATCAGGTTTTGAGGAAAAGATAAGGTGAGTTATTATATAATGAAAATATAAATTATTTAATTTTTTCACATTGTTTTTGTTTTATGTGTGAAATGTGAGTCAGGGCCCAAATGTCATTTTAGTGATAGTTGGAGTGACGTGGCATTGAATGAGCAGTGACGTCAGTGGACATTTGCGTGTTGACGTAACGTCTTTAATTCATTAATATTCTGATCTGAAGCTTGTCCCTACTTCTGTTCCGTTATGCCTTTTCAGTTATGGGGTCATTCTGCGCACTTTTTACCCCCAAATCATAAGGGAATAATCTAAAATTGTTTATGAATTGGAATTTGGAATATGATTCGGCAGGGAAAGCGTGAAAAAATACTGCGAAGAGGTTCGGGAATTAGGGTTGAGAATAGAGGAATACATAGGAGAGAGTTTGGGGCTGGAGAAAGATTACATAAAGAATGTTTTGGGTGAACAGGGGCAACACATGGCGGTGAACTATTATCCACCGTGCCCACAACCGGAACTCACTTATGGGTTACCGGGTCACACCGACCCAAATGCACTCACAATTCTGCTCCAAGATCTCCACGTTGCCGGTCTTCAAGTTCTCAAGGACGGAAAATGGCTCGCCGTTAAGCCCCACCCCAATGCCTTCGTCATTAACATCGGCGATCAACTCCAGGTAATTACGTCAACCAAACACCGCTTTAAATTTTGTTTCGCTTCGTTTGCATGTGGGTTTTATGTGTTTGTCTTTTGGCCCAACTTCTTTTGTGAGCTGGATCTTGTGTCAGAATTCAGCCCACACAATGTGATAACCAATATGAAACTGGGCTTGAGTGGTGTGCAGGCTTTGAGTAATGGGCTTTATAAGAGTGTATGGCACCGTGCTGTTGTGAATGTTGATAAGCCCAGGCTTTCTGTGGCTTCATTTCTTTGTCCGAACGATGAGGCATTGATTAGCCCAGCTAAACCACTCACTGAAGATGGATCTGAAGCCGTATACAGAGGATATACGTATGCTGAATATTATAAGAAGTTTTGGAGCAGGAACTTAGACCAGGAACACTGTTTGGAACTTTTCAAGAACAAGTAACCTGGCAAGAACAAAAAATGTTTTCATGTTTTGTCCTACATTGCTCCTTTCTTCCCATCCTATCCGCACTCCTTGAAGCTCAGTGTTGTTGTCAGTTCTTCATTTCTTTTTGTTATCACAAATTGTGTTTTTGTGTCAGACGCTCATGATTTCTGGTGGAGGAAGGTGTTTTCCTACCAGCCATCGTGCTCTATTTGATTTATGGTAGGAAGAAAAATATGTTATTTAATATTCATATATTGAACCTTCCAAATTTCCTAGTGCTACTCATGTATACTTGGTCTCATAGAGAAGTGCCAGGGAAAAGTATTTTAAGTTTAGAATTCTATTGTCGCCATTCTCACAATCATGTTTCTCAAATATTATATTTCTTGGGCTGCTCATTCTCTTTTGTACACATAAGTATTACAAGTTAACTTTGTGGAAAACTCCTCAAAGAATAAATATTACAAGTCGTCTAAATCAAATAAATAGTTTCAATACGAAACTTTGTTATTTGAGAGAAAATAACATTATTCTAAAGTAGCACCACAAACAATTTAATTTTGAAAACTCAAATATAACTTTATATGAATCCACGCTTGAAAAACTTCAACACTTTTGAGAAATTTTGTGATGTAGGTATTAAAAACATAACACATAACCATGAAACCTTGAAATCTGGCCCTTATGGCCTGTGCCTGAGAGTCTTTCTCTGTTCTTTGTTTGCCAACAAGAAAAGAGCCATCATCACCACATCAGAGTGAATCGCACACACCTATTGTATCACGCAATCACCTTCCCGTTGTTTGTTAGTGCCTCGTAGAATTCTTCAACAACTTCAGCAATGATGACTGAATGTATGATCACTAGAAGAATTCATTCTGTCCTCTCATTGAATTTTTCCTTCTTTTGCTTCAAGAGGGAGAAGTTAAAATTCCACAGAAGCAATCCTGCTCTTGCAGCTTTAACGTGGGAAGGTAAAACGCCATGGAATTATATGTTGAACCATGAAAATTTCCTTCTGCTGCTGATTCAATTTTGGTCAAAGAATTTTATTTTAAGTTTAGAACTTGTCTGTCACACTTATTAGAATGATGTTTTACAAATATTTGTATAGTAGGTTGTTTGCGTTATTATCTTTTATACACCTATATGAACACCACCTCAATGTCCAATTGGATTGGATAATGTGTTAGCTGTTATACATATATTACAATTTATTGCAAAAGCAGTTACACCCGAGAGCGTGATTTTTTTCCTTCATTTCAGATGCAAATATGCTGCATTGTTGCAACCATATATTTTAAATGTTGGGATTGTTATGAGTTTTTTTTTTCTTCTCTCGCAGGCCATGGATTTGGCCCAATTATACCCGCATCCACCATCAATAGAGCATCATTCTCCTCCCTCAAACGCACACTTTAATATTCTCATTCATTCTCTCTAGTTCTCTCTTATATTTCTTCTCTCATTCTGGATTTATTTATTTACTTTTTTTTAAGAGTTATTTTGCTAGTTTTGAGATCTTTGGAAATTTTGAGAAGTTCCTGTTGTATTTTGGGGAGCTTGCGCAATACACCGCGGATAAGTCCTTAAGGGCAGTGAATTTACACACCTCAGGAAGACTTTTTGGTTCGTGATTATTGTCAGCTACTACAACAATCTTAAGAACTTATGGCTGACAACAACAACAACAACACATCCTTTACGGAGAATCCAAATACTTTTTCCAGAACTCAAAGTCTTTGCAAAACCTTTTCTGGATGTGTTAAAAATTGAGGTATTCTCTGGACAGAACTTTCGATGTTGGCAAGAACGTGTGTCTACCCTTTTAGACATGTATGGAGTTGCTATTGCTCTCACATCCTCAAAGCCCAACTCCAATATCCCTTCAAAACAAATTGAAGACTGGATTCATGCAAATAAGGTATGTTGACACACTTTACTTAGTGCATTGTCTAATGACCTGTTTGATGTGTATTGTTCATACAAGGAAGCGAAAGAAATTTGGGATTCGTTGATCCTCAAATATACTGCTGAAGACGTAGTGAGACAAAGATTCATCATAGGAAACTACTACCGATGGGAGATGATTGAAGATAAGGACATTAAGATCCAAATCAACGAAGATCACAAGCTACTTGAAGATATTAAAGCAGAGAACATAATCCTTCCTGATGAGTTTGTTTCAGAACTCCTGATTGAGAAACTACCGTCATCTTAGACTGACTATAAACAACAGCTGAAACACAGGCACAAGAAGATGTCGATTCAAGAGCTCATTACACACATCATAGTCGAAGATACCAACAGGCAGGAATGTGCTACTGCAAGGGCCAAAGCATTATCTGCAAAAGTTAACATTGTAGAAGAAAAACCTGCACCAAAAAGATACGAGAATAAACCTGATCACAATAAGAAAAGTAATCTTCGAAATTCCCTTCCCAAAGGATCTAACCCCACCTTTAAGAAAAAGGGAAATTGTTTCGTATGTGGGAACCCTAGCTATCATGCACCTCAGTGCAGGTGTAGAGCAAGAAACGACAATCCTCCTAGGGCAAATATAGTTCAAGGGGAAGATACTATAGTTGCGGTCGTTTCACAAGTAAATTTGATTACCAATGTGAGTAAGTGGGTCGTAGACTCTGGTGCTACCAGGCACATATGTGCAAACAGAAGTGCTTTTACCTCCTATACCAATATAGGGGAAGGAGAAGAACACATCTATCTTGGTCACTCCAGGACAACTCTTGTCCTTGGGAAAGGAAAGGTTCTTCTGAAACTCACATCGGGAAAGACTCTGGCCTTGAGTGATGTGCTACATGTGCCCTCTATTAGAGTTAATCTAATATCTGTAGCACTATTGGAAAAAGTTGGGGTTAAAGTGTCATTCGAATCTGACAAGATTGTAATGACAAAAAATAATGTTTTCGTGGGAAAGGGATATTGTGATCAAGGTCTCTTTGTACTCAATATTTTAGAAATTATTAAGGAATCTTCTTCTGCTTATATCATTGACTCATATGATATGTGGCATGCTAGATTAGGACACATGAATTCTTCGTATATTATGAAATTGCAACGACTAGGATTAATATGCATGATAAACAAAGTGGAAAATGTGATATATGTGTAGAATCTAAAATAACAAAGAAAACTTGTTATCCTATAGAACGTCAATATGAATTATTAGGGTTAATTCATTTTGATCTAGCCGACTTAAAACAAACTATGTCTAGAGGTGGTAAAAATTACTTTGTAACATTTATAGATGATTATTCTAGATACACTAAAGTGTACTTAATCAAGCATAAAGATGAAACTTTCTATGTGTTTTTAAAATATAAGGCAAAAGTAGAAAATCAATTGAATAAGAAAATTAAAAGGATTAGATCAGATAGAGGTGGTGAATATGTTTTGTTTAATAAATATTGTGTTAGAGAAGGTATCATCCATGAAGTAACCCCACCATATTCACCTAAGTCTAATGGAGTAGCTGAGAGAAAGAATAGAACTCTTAACGAAATGATGAATGTCATGCTTATTAGTTCTAGTGCACCTGATAACCTTTGGGGAGAAGCCCTTCTTGCTACGTGTTTTTTACAAAATAGGATACCTCATAAGAAAACTGGTAAAACACCTTATGAATTGTGGAGAGGTTATCAACCTAATCTTAAATATCTAAGAGTGTGGGGGTGCCTAGCTAAGGTAATGTTATTTGATCCTAAGAAAAGAAAAATAGGCTCTAAAACCTCTAATTGTATGTTTTTAGGCTATGCCGAACATGGTGCTGCCTATAGGTTCTTGTTCTTAAAAGTGATGTAATTGAACATAATACTATTGTGGAGACAAAAAATGTTGAGTTCTTTGAACATATATTTCCTTTAAAGGTTAGTGAGACACCTAAACAGTCTATAGATAATAATAGTGATGCCATGTGTGAGGTTTTGAGAAGAAGTAAAAGACAAAGGAAGGAAACTTCTTTTGGAGATGACTTTTATACCTATCTAGTTGAAAATGATCCAACAAGCTTTCTAAAGACTACTAGAGTTCCTGATGCAAAATAGTGGGATAAGGCCATTAGGACTAAAATTGAATCAATTCAGAAAAATAATACTTAGACCTTAGTAGATTTGCCTAAAGGAGCAAAACCCATTGGTTGTAGTGGATATTTAAGAAAAAATATCACCCAGATGGATCCATAGATAAGCATAAAGCAAGTTTAGTAGCAAAAGGTTTTACTCAAAATTCCAACATAGATTACTTTGACACCTTTGCCCCCTGTGACTAGGATTTCCTCAATTCGATGTTAGCCTTAGCAGCTACCCATAAGCTAGTAATACATCAAATGGATGTTAAGACTGCTTTTCTAAATGATGATTTAGAGGAGGAAATCTATATGACTCAACCTGAGGGGTGTGTTGTCCCTGGTCAAGAAAGTAAGATATGCAAGCTTTTAAAATCTTTGTATGGGTTAAAAGAAGCACCTAAACAGTGGCATGAAAACTAGATAGTGTCTTACTATGTGATGGTTTCTTACCTAATGATGCTGATAAATGTGTGTATTCTAAATCTGAAAATGGCAAATGTGTCATTATATGTTTGTATGTGGATGACATGTTAATATTTGGTACATGCATTGATATAGTTTCTAGAACTAAATTGTTTCTAAGATCATAAGGAAGGGAAATAATATATTACTATCCTAAGAACAATACATTGAGAAACTTCTTAGGAAGTTTGGATATTATGAGTTCAAACCAATGAGTACCCTTTATGATGCTAACTCTAAATTAATGAAAAATAGATGAGAATCTGTTTCTCAACCTCAGTATGCCCAGATAATTGGGAGCTTACTGCACTTGATGAGCTTTTCAAGACTTGATATTGCTTATGCAGTAGGTGGACTGAGTAGGTACACTTAATGTCCTAATCATGAACATTGGGATGCACTTGCAAGACTTATGAAATACTTACGAGGTTCAATAGATTATGCCAATGAATACAATGGATTTCCCGTTGTACTAGAAGGGTGTAGTGATGCTAACTGGATCTCTGATTTAGATGAGACAAAATCCACTAATGGTTATGTATTCAAACTTGATGGGTGGTGCGATTACATGGAGATCAGCCAGACAAACAATTATTGCAAGATCAATAATGGAATCTGAGTTTATTGCTCTTGAAATGGCTGGTAGTGAGGTTGAGTGGTTGAAAAACTTCTTAGCAAACATTCCTTTAGGAATGAAACCAACCCCATTTATTTCAATTCATTGTGATTGCCAATCGGCAATAGCTATAGCTAAAAATAAGAACTACAATAGGAAGAACAGACATATTCAATTGAGACATAATTTGGTTAAGCAGGTGCTAAAGAGTGAAATTATTTCCATTAATTATTTGAGGTCAGAACAAAATCTAGCAGATCCTCTGACTAAACCCTTGGGAAGAAACATGATATTAGAAACATCGAGGGGAATGAGACTTAAGCCACTTGCAAACAAACAAGTGATGACAACTCAACCTTTGTGATTGGAGATCTCATGAATAAGGTTCATATGGGTAAAAACAAGTCACTTGTTAGTTCTGATAGCACTAAATTGATTTTAAATCAATTCTGTCTATTCCTATGGTGTGTGTGTGAAAGTGCTAGAGACTGCATTTTTAGAGGATAAACTTTGTGATTAAAATTCTCTGTGGTGTAAGAATTTTAGTTTAAACAAAGTTTTAATGATTTTCATATCCTTTACGGGTAGTGTATGATTTGCAGCATACACGTGATGAAATCACCTATATGAGTGTCAAGTGGGGTCGCTTGTATGAGATCTTGGCATGATCTCTAGAGCACTCATGAACACTATGCACACGCATGGCCTAGTAAGCGCAACACAACGATAACAACAAAGAATTGTGGGGTGTATTGTGATTGATGAACCGCTAACACACATCAAGTGTCCTTGGTTCATACAGCTTGCTATACCAACTACATTGTGTATTAAGTTTCCCAATCTAAGACTGGTTCATATAGCTTGCTATACCAGCCCTGATGCATTACATCCTATGTGAAACCTAAATTTTTTTCTTTTCTTCTTTCTATCTCTTATCTTTTGCAATATGTGGAGTGTAACGTCCCATTTAATCAATAAATATAATTAAAGGAAGCGTCACACAAAGATAACATATAAACGCAATCCTGGAGTACAAACCCAACTCTGTACAGTAACCAAGGCACACCACGATGCCCAAATGAACCAGATACAACTATTCAACAGTAATAAAGTTGGGAAATTAAAGAGCAGCCAATACATGGGCCGTGGCCCTAAAAGAAAGTCCCGAGTGGACCAATCCAGTCCATACGACTAAGCAGCGGAGTCACCATTCCCCTGTTGACCGCGAACACCTCTCGCATCTGCTCACATCAATAAATTGATGATCATCGCAAAGGAAGAAGAACCACATACAAGACAATCAAACAAACAAACAGGGTAAGCTAAAGTAAAACTGTTCATCAAATAGTAGCATGCCATCACACAATCCAAGCATTTTATATATCATCCAAACATGTTCTGACTTCTCAAACAATACACTAGACTCTGACTCGACTCATCCGGATACATATAGTCTGGTCGAATTTAGCGGATGCTTGCACTTGTGGTGAATACCTCTACTTACCCTTGAGCTGCTCACCCCCGAGCTATATGTTACAAGTGTTACAATGAATCATTTCCACACACACAAGGTTAGCCCTCAATGAGTTTTAGGCCTCCTGCTACTCTCACCACAAGAGTCAGTCCGCTCTAAGTGAGACTAACTGACTCCTTAGAGTGTCAAGATGCAACCATACCTTGAATCCTTACCAGACCATATAGATGGGGCACCACCATGGACACCCACTAACAGGGGTCATGGAATTACGTCCCGACCACTGAAGCACGACCCTGAAATCTCACCTAGAGATTCCAATGGATTACGCATTGTCACATACCAAACATAAACCAACAACAAGAGGCACACTTATCATGCTTATAATATCATACCAACCTCTGAAATCAATTCTCATTCATACCACATGTTGAATCCATAGCACTGGTCATTCCCAAATCCATGAGTATAGCGCCTCATATCATACCAATACCATGCCTCTTTAATTTCTAACCCACTCATTAGTTTCACATGCCAAGATCCCTCAATCATATCTATACAATTTATAACCACAGATCATACCATGCATTTCATTTCACAGGCCTTATGCATCATACAGAATAACTCATAAATCAAACCATCCAATTACCAATTGAAGAAAACACACAACCTGCAGCGGATCTCGCTCAAGGCAAGGGCCTTCGCTCAGGCGAGAGGGGTGCTCTCGCTTAGACGGTAAACCCTCGATTAGGCGAGATCATGACCAGTGCTGGGAGGTTCTCGCAGGCTCGCTTAGGCGAGCCCTGCCTCGCCTGAGCGAGACAACCTCTCGCCCAACAGTGAGGTCCCTCGCTTGGGCTAAACCATAGCAGCGTCCTAAAGCTTTCACTCATCCTCGCTTAGGCGAGTGGCTCTTGCCTGAGCGAGACAGTGCCTCGCTCAAAACCAGAGCTCTCCGCTTGAGCGAGAGGTCGCGAAACCCCTAGTTTGCTCTTGCAAGTCTCGCCTGGGCGAGTTAGTCTCGCTTGGGCGAGAGTAACAGATCTCGCCACTGTTTCTCCTGCAACAGTCACATGTTTGCACCCAAATAACAGTACAAGGCAGTTCATACATTCATCATAATCATATAGATCATAAAACACCTAACAAACTCTAAATCAGCAAAAAAATCATTCAAGACCCAAAACCCTAACTTCCCCGTACCTGGAAAAAGGTTTAGCAAGGACCCTGACGGCACGACCACGAGCACAACAGCTCTAGGGATGAACTACAGGGCTGAAATAAAGGTGGAACAAAACTAGTAGATGGGGTTAACAGAGGATCCTAACTGGGAATACGAAAGGTGATTAAAGGGGGACCAACATGAACTAGAAAGGGATACTTACGTGGAGTAACAAGTCCTCTTAGCTCAACGTAACAGCGGAAGCAAACCCTAGCAGAGAGGTTTACGGCTGCGTTTCAAGGTTCTCTGAAATGAGTGGAAAGTGTGAGTTAGGGCAAACTAGAAGTGGCTTTTATTCTTTAGGCCAACCTTTAGGCCCAACAGTTGTAAGGCAGCCCTTAAAAGATTAGGGCAGGAAAACTAGGCCTTACATTCTCCCCAACAAGAAAATTTTCGACCTCGAAAATAAAGACTTACCAGGTAAAAAGATGTGGATATGATTTTCTCATGTTCTCCTCTAATTCCTAAGTCGAGTCACCCGTCCTCTGATCCCATATGATTTTGACAAGGTTGACTACTTTTCCTCGGTGTTCCTCAACTTTGCTATCCTCTAGAGCAATAGGTGCACTTCCACCGTGAGGTCCTCTCTGATCTGTATATCCTCGGCTTCTAACAATGAGCCGGATCAAACACATACTTCCTCAGCTGCGAGACGTGGAACACCAGGTGGAGGTTTGCCAATTGAGGGGGTAAAACTATCTCATAAGCCACCGGCTCAATCCTTCTCGTGATTTGATAGGGACCAAGGAACTTAGGAGCGAGCTTCCTCGAGCGGAGAGTCCTTCCCACACCAGTGGTTCGAGTCACCCTCAAGAATACATGATCCCCAGCTGCAAACTCTAAAGGTCTCCTCCTACGGTCTGTGTAAGCCTTCTGCCTACTCTGAGAGGCCTGCATTCTATCCCTCACCATTCTGACTTTCTCAATAGTTTGTTCTAATAATTCTGGTATGACTAGCATTACTTCCCCATCCTGATACCAACAAAGAGGAGTCATATACTTCCTGCCAAAAAGAGCCTCATATGGCGTCATGCCAATGCTCGTATGAAAACTGTTGTTATAGGTGAATTCTATCAGGGGTAACATTTCATCCCAAGCTCCCAGATGATCCAATATGCACGTCTGTAACAAATTCTCAAGTGACTGAATCGTTCTCTCAGATTGACCGTCGGTCTGAGGATGATAGGCTGAATTCATGGTGAGCTTGCTACCCATAGCACTCTGTAGCATCTGCTAAAACCGTGAAGTGAACCGCGGATCTCTGTTCGACACAATACTTGACGGTACCCCATGCAACCTCACTATCTCTCTGATGTACAACTGAGCCAATTTGGCCATAGGCATTCTTAAGTTCATTGCCAAGAAGTGAGCATTCTTGGTTAGCCGGTCCACTATAACCCAGATAGCATCATGCCCCCTAAAAGTTCGCGGTAAATGGGTTACAAAATCCATGGAGATGCTATCCCATTTCCACACTAGTATCTCCAAGGGCTGTAGAATCTTGTCGGGTCGCTGATGCTCCACCTTTGCCTTCTGACATGTCAGGCAGGCTGCCACAAACTATGCCACGTCTTTCTTCATCCCCTGTCACTAAAAGGTTTCCTTGAGATCCTGGTACATCTTAGTCATGCCAGGATGCATGCTAAGATGACTCTTGTTCCTCAAGGATTAACCGTTTTACCTCAGTATCATCAGGTACACACACTCTGTCCTGGAACCTCAATATGTCATCATTTCCCAAAGTAAACTCTCTAGCCTCATCCGACCCAAGTTGTTCCCTGACTCTGATCAAACTTGCATCTAACAATTGTCTTTCTCTGACTGAGTCCAGGAAGTCACTGGATATGGTTAAGTTACTACATCTGATGAGTCCAAACTCTAACTCCACTTGTAGCTTCATATCCCTGAATTGCTCCAATAACTCCACCTCCTTGATCATGAGGTGAGTCGTGTGTACCGTCTTCCTACTCAAGGTATCAGCAACTACATTCGCCTTCCCCGGATGATATAACAGTTCAAAATCATAGTCCTTCAGGAACTCCATCCACCTCCTCTGTCTCATATTCAGCTCCTTCTGATCAAACAGATACTTAAGGCTTTTGTGGTCGCTGAATACACGAAAATGGGCATCGTATAGGTAGTGCCTCCAGATCTTCAAGGCGACTACAATCGCTGCCAATTCCAGATCTTGAGTGGGGTAATTTCTCTCATCCACTTTAAGTTGCCTCGAAGCATAGGTCATTGCCTTCTTTTCTTGCATAAAAACACAGCCGAGTCCAAGGTAAGAGGCATCACAATAAACCTCAAAGGGTTTTCCAACATCAGGAATCACCAATATAGGAGCACTTGTCAACCTTCTCTTTAGCTCCTAAAAGCTCTCCTCACACTTGTCCGTCCAAGTAAAAGGTTAGTCCTTCCGAGTAAGCAGTGTCAGAGGTGCCACTATCTTGGAGAATCCCTCTATGAATATCCTATAGTAGCCCGCTAACCCCACAAAGCTCTTGATCTCTGTGGTCGACTTAGGACTTTCCCACTTTACCACCGCTTCGACCTTTGCAGGGTCTACTGCAATCCCCTGAGCGGATATCACGTGCCCCAAAAACTGTACTTCATCCATCCAGAACTCGCACTTGGATAACTTGGCATACAAATGCTTCTCTCTCAAAACACCAAGCACTAACCTCAGGTGTTCAGCATGCTGCTCCCGAGTCTTAGAATAGATGAGAATGTCGTCTATAAAGACTACAACAAACTTATCTAGGAAGGGCTGGAAGATCCTGTTCATGTAGTCCATGAACACTGCTGGAGCATTAGTCACACTGAAAGGCATAACCACATACTCGTAGTGTCCATACCGGGACCTGAAGGCCGTCTTCTGTACATCATCCACCTTCACCAGAATCTGATGGTACCCTGACTGTAAGTCTAACTTTGAGAACATCGACGACCCGTGCAGCTGATCCATCAAGTCGTGGATCCTTGGGAGGGGATACTTGTTCTTGATCGTCATTTTATTTAGTTGTCTATAATCCACACACAGACATGAACTCTCATCCTTCTTTTTCACCAACAACACTGGTGCTCCCCAAGGCGAAGTGCTGGGTCGGATGAACTGCTTCTCCATCAACTCCTCTATCTGTTTCTTGAGTTCCACCAACTCTGCTGGAGCCATCGAGATTGGACCTGTTCCTGGTACTAGATCAATAGAGAACTCCACCTCTTTATTGGGAGGCAACCTTGGTACTTCATCCGGGAATACGTCTTCAAACTCACGCATCACAGGTACGACCGATGTTCCCTCCTTCTCCTCTACCTCCACACGGGTGAAGATTATGAAACACAGCGCACCACTCTGAACCTCATTCGTAACTCCTTGAGGAGATATTAATTATGGCTCCTCCGAGTCAAGGAATAATAGCATCTTCTCTCGACAGTCTATGAGAATGCGATTGGCAGAGAGCCAATCCATTCCTAAAATTACTTCCAACTCCTGTAGAGGTAGGCAGATCAGATTCACTTTATATCTGCGCCCTTCCACCTCCACTGGACATCTAGCACACAAGGACGATGTCCTGACCAAACCTGACGCCGGAGTAGATACCACCAACTCGCACTGTAGCTCACACATCGGCAGACTCAGACGTTTCACACAAGCATCGAACACAAAAGAGTGTGTCGCTCCAGAATCAAATAGCACACAACAACTAGCATCAGCGATCACACAACAACCAATAACCAAGTTACCTGAGTCTGCCGCCTCTGTCATGACGTATGTAAGACCCGTGAAAAACAATTAATTAAATATTTAATTAATTAATAAATACGGGTAGAAAGCGCCTTTATGGCATTAATTGTTGTTTAATGTGGTGTGGAAAAGTACTAGCTCAAATGGTTGAGAGTACTTTGATTGCTTTGGTCTTATGAGTGGAAGGTCTCGAGTTCAAACCTTAATAGACAGAACTTAACCTTTATTTTTACTAAATCTGGTTTGAGGTGAATGTGGAAAGGTAGAGAACCTAGCAGAATGGGGTTTTGGACATTGTGGTGGACTGCTATAGTGAGAAGCACGAATTTGAGAGTGTGAGTGGAGTTGTGAGTGTGCAAGGGCTGGACCAAGAGGGAGAGTGCGAATCAAGGATTTCATCTTCTCAATTTTTGATCACTAATTCCAGGTTAGGGGTGCTGACCTTTGTGTTTGTAAATTACTTGATTTGGGTATGATCCTGTGGAACTGTTATCCTCAATTGATTCTGTATGCTTGTGGGAATTCATGTTAAGCCTAATGTGATTGGGAATTTTGGGGTAAATTGATGTTGCTGGAGAGTCTTGCATGTTTGGGTGTCAACAATGAGGGTTTTGGGTAAGGTAAATGTGGTTTGTGCTTTGAACTGGGATCATTGGGATTATTTCAGGTCTGAATGATATGTCTATGATTGGTGTATAATTCTCCATTGTTTGCTATGAATTGGAATGTGGTTTGGGTATGGTTTCGGGTGGTTTGTGTGCGTAAACAAAGGGAAACTCTGCGAGTCTCGCCCAAGCGAGGTCATCTCCTCTGAGCGAGAGTTGCAGAACCTCGTTTTTGGCCCTGTGCTGCATTTCTCGCCTAGGTGAATGGTTTTGGGTTTGAGTGACAGACACTCTCGCTTAGGCGAGAGTGGCTCGCCTAAGCGAGATCGCAAGGAAGGGTGCTCGTGTTGAGCGCGACTTCTCGTTCAGGCGAGGAGTTTAGTGTTTTGAGCGAGTCTGGTCTCGCTCAGGCGAGACGACCTCGCCTAAGCGAGATATCGTGGTCATGTGTGATACTTTTGGGTGATTCGTAGCTCAGGCGAGACTGATTTGAATGTTTGGGCGAGAGATGATCTCGCCTAGGCGAGGGGATCTCGCCTAAGCGAGATAACATGTTGTGGTCACTGTTTTAAGCTCGCTTAGGCGAGGTGAGCTAGCCTAAGCGAGGCTAAAGGCTTAGCTTGGGCGGGTGTCCCTGGCTTAAGCAAGTTGATGCGAGTTGCTATGTTTTACATGTGCTTGTGAGTGTGTTTTGGCTGTTTTATGCTGAGGATAGGATGTATATGCATGTGGGTGGTGTTTGAGCTTGAAGGACTAAGTCCAATAGGGGTCTGGGATGTGCTTGGTGGTTGGACACATGATGGGCATGGAACTGGTTGAGTTCCCGTCGGCTACTAATGAGTGAGGAGTCCTTAGTATGGTGATTGCATGTGTCGGGCGCACGATGGGCAAGGAACTGTGATGTTCCCGTCAGCTACTATTGGGTGAGGAGTCCATAGTATGGTGATTGCGTGCGTGCCAAGGTCCAAGTTATGAGGCTTAGATGTTTTTACTACGGGCGAGGAGTCTGTAGGGCAGGACTATGAGCGGGATATGCTCATAGGGTTGGACCACGAATGAGTTAGTTTCGTGCGAGCACAAGGAAGTCCCAAGACTAGTTCATGCATATGACTTATGAAGGACTATGAGGTTAGGGTTGGGTGATTTGGAAAGTATGAGGATTTTAATTATGTATTTTGGGTTGGGAAACATATTTACTTCATATATATGTTTATATTGTTATTGTGCATAGCTTACCCTATCTGTGTGTGTTTGGCGATGATCGGATAATTTGTTATCTGGGAGTAGATGATGTAACAGGTGAGCCAGGAGATGCTTAGAGACGGAGAGCATGAGCTACTTGGGATTTTGAAAGGAACTTTATTGTTTTGAGTTTGATGTAAATATTTTTATGATGAATTTTAATAACATTTCTATTTAGCGATAATGTACATTCGATCTATGTATGGTACCAGTTATGGTTTTAAATTTCTCGCGTTTTTGGGAAATTGTTATAATCAATGCGGTATTTATTTTAATTAGAATTTTATTTATTAAAAATTAGTAATATTCCTTACGGATGTTACAACGTATACTCTGCCCGTCCCCTGAGGCCTGTTGCCTTTGTCCCTCCGCTGATGCTGGTGGGGAGTCTACACTGGAGGGCCTGTCGCTGCCCTTGCAAGGTTGGGCAGTCCTTCCCAAAGTGGCCTTCCTTGCCATAATTGTTGCATCTGCGGTAGCCCTCCATGTGTGGGCAGGCACTCCTCAGATGTGGGTCCCCACAAATGTAGCACTGCACTCGACCCTGCTGGGGAGGAAGACCCCTAGACCCCTGAGGCTGATGGTGAGGTCTGTCATATGGTCTCCTCTGCTCATCATGTCTGGGCTTGGACCCAGATGGTCCACCAATCCTCTGAGGTTGCTAAGGCCGCTGACCCTCTACCTCATTCTTCATCTTCTCCATTACTCTGGCCTTCTCCACTAGAGCAGCAAAATCCTTGATGGATAAGGGTGCTACCATCAAGCGAATGTCGTCGCGGAGACCATTTTCAAACTTGCGAAATCTCCACTCCTCGTCGAGTGGCAAGGTGTAGAAACGACCGAGATGCTTGAACTTCTCAGCGTAGTCAGCTACTGACTTCCCTCCCCGGGTAAGCTAGAGGAATTCCACCTCCTTGGCATATCTGACGATATCGGGAAAATATTCCGAGAGTAACTTTCCCCGGAAGGCCTCCCATGTGATTGGTTCTCCCCTCTCCTCCATGATGGATTTGGTGTTGATCCACCAATGTTTGCGGTGAGCATATACACCGTAAATGCAAGTCGGTTATCTGCCGGACACATCTTCGCGTCGAAGATTCTCTCCATGTCCTTTAGCCATTGGTCTGCGGCATCAGGACCGATCTTGCTCCCAAACTTCGTCGGTTGGTGTTTCAGAAAGTCCTCCAGGCTCCACTCCCTGACTCAAGGTCGTGGCTCAGGACCAAACACAGGGGCAGCCGCCCTGTTCTCTTCCAGCTGCCAGAGGGCTTCCATATGTTGCTGGTGGGCATCCTCTACAGCCACCCTCGCAGCCTCCATCTGTTGCATCACAAGTTGTTGTTGCTCCAGCGACGCTGCCTGTCGCTGCATCGACGCTTCGTGCTGCTGTATCATCGTTGTGCTTTGCTGCGTCATAGCAGCCACCATTGCTTCTATAGCTCTCGCGATATCAGATACATCGCCTTGAGAGGATTGAGAGGTCCTACGATGAGGTGCCATAGTTCACTGGCACACAGAAAATTACTTGGTTAGGCTTGATAAGACAGGATTTTAGCTAAACACTCAGAGAAACACAGAGAAAGCTAAGTGGACAATCCAAGTCCACAGACCTAAGGAATGACCGCTCTGATACCATAAATGTAATGTCTCATTTAATCAATAAATATAATTAATGGAAGCGTCACACAAAGATAATATATAAACACAGTCCTGGAGTACAAACCCAACTCCGTACAGTAACCAAGGCACACCACGATGCCCAAACGAACTACATACAACTATTCAACAGTAATAAAGTTGGGAAATTAAAGAGCAGCCAATACATGGGTCGTGGCCCTAAAAGAAAGCCCTGAGTGGACCAATCCAGTCCAGATGACTAAGCAGCGGAGTCACCATTCCCCTGTTGATCGCGAACACCTCTCGCATCTGCTCACATCAATAAATTGATGATCATCGCAAAGGGAGAAGAACCACATACAAGACAATCAAACAAGCAAACAGGGAAAGCTAGAGTAAAACAGTTCATCAAATAGTAGCATCCCATCACACAATCCAAGCATTTTATATATCATCCAAACATGTTCTGAATTCTCAAACAATACATTAGACTTTGACTCGACTCATCCGGATACATATAGTCTGGTCGGATTCAGCAGATGCTTGCACTTATGGTGAATACCTCTGTTCACCCTCGAGCTGCTCACCCCCGAGCTATGTGTTACAAGTGTTACAATGAATCATTCCCACACACGAAAGGTTAGCCTCAATGAGTTTCAGGCCTTCTGCTACTCTCACCACAAGAGTCAGTCCGCTCTAAGTGACACTAACTGACTCCTTAGAGTGTCAGGATGCAACCTTACCTTGAATAGTTACCAGACCATATAGATGGGACACCACCATGGACACCCACTAACAGGGGTCATGGAATTACGTCCCAACCACTGAAGCACGACCCTAAAATCTCACCTAGAGATTCCAAGGGATTACGCACTGACCACAAACCAAACATAAACCAACAACAAGAGGAACACTTATCATGCTTATAATATCATACCAACCTCTGAAATCAATTCTCATTCGTACCACATGTTGAATCCATACCACTGGTCATTCCCAAATCCATGAGTATAGGGCCTCATCTCATACCAATACCATGCCTATTTAATTTCTAACCCACTCATTAGTTTCACATGCCAAGATCCCTCAATCACATCTATACAATTTATAACCACAAATCATACCATGCATTTCATTTCACAGGCCTCATGCATCATACAGAATAACTCATAAATCAAACCATCCACTTACCAATTGAAGAAGACACACAACCTGCAGCGTATCTCGCTCAAGCCAAGGGCCTTCGCTCAGGCGAGAGGGGTGCTGGGAGGTTCTCACTTAGGCGAGCCCTGCCTCGCCTGAGCGAGACAACCTCTCGCCCAACAGTGAGGTCCCTCGCTTGGGCTAAACCACATCAGCGTCCCAAAGCTTTCACTCCTCCTCACTTAGGCGAGTGGCTCTCGCCTGAGCGAGACAGTGCCTCGCTCAAAACCAGAGCTCTCCGCTTGAGCGAGAGTTCGCGAAACCCCTAGTTTGCTCCTGCAAGTCTCGCCTGAGCGAGTTAGTCTCGCTTGGGCGAGAGTAACAGATCTCGCCATTGTTTCTCCTGCAACAATCACATGTTCGCACCCAAATAACAATACAAGATAGTTCACACATTCATCACAATCATATAGATCATACAACACCCAACAAACTCTAAATCAGCAAAAAAATCATTCAAAACCCAAAACCCTAACTTTCCCGTACCTGGAAAAAGGTTTAGCAAGGACCCTGACAGCACGACCACGAGCACAGCAGCTCTAGGGATGAACTAGAGGGCTGAAATAAAGGTGGAACAAAACCAGTAGATGGGGTTAACAAAGGATCCTAACTGGGAATACGAAAGGTGATTAAAGGGGGACCAACATGAACTAGAAATGGATACTTACGTGGAGTAACAAGCCCTCTTAGCTCAACTTAACAGTGGAAGCAAACCCTTGCAGAGAGGTTGACGGCTGCGGTTCAAGGTTCTCTGAAATGAATGGAAAGTGTGAGTTATGGCAGACTAGGAGTGGCTTTTATTCTTTGGGCCAGCCTTTAGGCCCAATAGTTGTAAGGCAGCCCTTAAAATATTAGGGCAGGAAAACTAGGCCTTACATGGGGGATTGTTATATATATATTGCAATTTATTGCAAAAGCAGTTGCACCGATAGGGTGATTTTTTCCCCTCATTTTGGATGCAAATATGGTGCACTGTTGCAGCCATATATTTTAAACGTTGGGATTGTTATGGATTTTTGTTTTCTTCTCTCGCAGACATGGATTTGGCCCATTTATGCCCCCATCTATAAATAGAGCATCATTCTCCTCCCTCAAACATACACTTCCATACTCTCATTCATTCTCTCTAGTCTCTCCTCCTTTCTCTCTTATATTTCTTCTCTCATTCTAGGTTTATTTATTTACTCTTTTTTAAGAGTTATTTTGCTAGTTCTGAGATCCTTGAAAATTCCGAGAAGTTCCTGTTGTATTTGGGGACTTGCGCAATACACCGCAGATAAGTCCTTAAGGGCAGTGAATTTACACGTTTGAATGTTCAATTGGATCGGATAATGTGTTAGCTTTATTATAACTTTCATTCATTCAAAAGCATTAAGGTATGTGATAACCATGGTAAATAAAATTTCACTACTATACGTACTTGCTACTAGTCAACGGAAAAAGGGTTGGCTTTAATGAAGAAAAGCTGAGCTTGTTATTTGATGTATGTATTATAAATTCAACTTATTCATTAATCTTTTCCTAATGCACTCGAGAAAATTACAATTTTCGGGAAAGCAATCCAAATCCAAGTTGATATGACTCCATGCCGAAACACTTAAACCTTCTTGAGAAACTCCATGATGTAGGTATTGAAAGCAGAGCACAGGACTCGGAAACCTTGGAATCCAGATCCTTTGGCCAGAGCCTCAAACTCTTTCTCTGTTCTCTCTTTCCCACCCGGATTATGAGCCAACATTATCACATCGATGTGAACCACACCCTTTGTGGCCAAGCTAGAGTCTGGAGCCACTGGAAGAATGCATTCTGCCACAATTACCTTCCCATTTTCTGGTAATGCGTCATAGCAGTTCTTCAAAAACTTCAAACAGTGTTCATCACTCCAATCGTGGCAAATCCACTGAAGGAATCAATGATATTAAATCATTAGCATAAACAAGTGGAACATGATTCAGATATCATATCAGAGAGAAATAACTCATAACTTGACCCTCAGAAAAGAAAGGGATTCAAGTTTTATCATTCACCTTCATAAAAATGGCGTCAGCTTTTGGAACACTCACAAACATGTCTCCACCCACATGCTCCACTCCTACACGAAAACAGCAATGTCAATACACAATTCATAGCATTAACGGGTAATAACTGGTGACAGTATAAATATGAAGAGAACGTGCTGAACTTAAAAATAGGTACCTGGATAAGATGGAGCATCTTCGATGACATGGGATAAATCAAAATTAATACCCTTGATATTGGGATACTTTGAGACTATCATGTTTATTATAGCTCCAGTTCCACCACCAACATCAACCAGAGATTTAAGACCCTCAAAGCCTGTGTAGGTCTCCAGAATTTTCTTCATTGTGATGGTAGAGTGATCAGCCATACCCTTGTTGAAAACCTTGTTAAACCTTGGATCTGTTCCATGGTATTCAAACGCTGTCATTCCATATGCCTTGTTAAATGGAATCCCCCCTTCAAGAACTGCATCTTTCAAGTAGTACCTACAATAACAATCATTTCAACTTTAATTTAACTGTTAAATGGAAACAGTTTTGATTGAACTATTTCCTACTATAGATACCAGCTTTCCATGAGAACTTTATCCTGGTTCATGAGGTTAAGAGCGGCTAAGGAGACGCCATCTTCGTTCTTGACCAAGTACTTGGCAACAGGAGCAAGGCCATAGAGCCTCTCAACCTTGCCATCAGGGAGAGTGCGAAGGGTGAAAGTGAGGATGTTGTAGGAAGCCAATAGACGCAAGATTCGGTCCAACATCACTGGTGCCTCAGGGTTCTGTGTTGGAAGCTGAGAAGCAATGTGAGAGGGAGAAAGATGAACTCCAGGGCCAGCCTTGGCTATGATTTCCAACAGATCAAGCTCGATGGCTGATTTCAGAACCATTGGGAGAACAGAGGCACTCGCCAGTTGCATCGCAAACAGGTTTGCCTCTTCATCAGACACATGGCTCGGAGTGATCTGAGTCTCACCCGTTGAACCCATGCTTGATACTTTCAATTTTCCTCAGATTCTAGATTCAAGATTGGAGCAACTTGTGACCTCAAAGGTGCCTTGGTGAAGTGGTTATATATTCACAAAGATATTCAGAAATGATGTTAATGGCTCCCCTACCTGCACCTGTCCCCATCCCAACAACCACACCAGGGTCCTACAAAGTGTCAAAAGCAGTATGAAATTTTATGATCCATTTGAAATGTGGTGGGGAGTGAAATTAAAAAATAATGATGCTACAAGTGGACATTTGTCAAGTTTTTGAAGGATTGCTTTGAATTCATTGATCGAACCAAAGTGTTCTCTGTTTTAAAAATGAAAAGCTAAAATATGAGTTCGTAAATTAGTAAATTTATAAAAGTTGGTGAAATTCTTCAATTAATGCAAGAAGGAAAGGAAGCCTCTGAGCTGAAATGCATTTGTACAATTTGGTGAGTATGTACAATGACATCGAATAAAATTTCAATGAGGAAGACTTTTCCATGCAAGATTGAAAATGGGGCATCTACACTTTACCTAATATGTCACTATTAGATGGAAACATTAAATTAATCATTTAAGAGTCAGCATTTGTAGCTGCTCTAAAGTCTAAGCTGTTACACATATACGCAAACAACTGGTACGCATATTCAAATATCTATAAAAAGTATTCATACTTTATTAATGATGAGCTATGCTTGAAGACCAACGAGAGTGTGGAGTGTGTATGGTTCATTTTTATATTTCTTCTTCCCCTTCCCAAGAAGTTTATGTTTGAGACTCATTTCCAATTTTCACAGCAAAATGACAAAAGTAGATAGAGAAGTTACTTAACTTCTAGAAAGATGCAAATTTATTATTCAAAAACATAGATCCAATATTGATGAGGATATATGTCCCATAACATTATTTCTTTAATTTTAAATAACAATTATAGTTGTGACTTTTTTGTACTGTTTTCTTGTGATTCAATTTAGTTACCTAGTATGGTGAGTGAGATAATTGATTGCTTGCAAGTTTGGGCCATGCCATGGTTTTTTGCAAGGACGAGAAAAAGACTAATAAAGACTTTGCCATGCTATGAGCAAGAAAAACAACTACAACATGATTACCAAAAGAAGGTTTATTTACGGTGCTTCTACTAAAATTTTCATAAATTATTTCCAATTCTGTTTAAAAATTTGTTCATTAATTAAAAGAGAGACAATGACAGTTGGAACAAATTTGAGGAATTCAATGTTTATTCCATTTTTCTTTTTTAAGAAAAATATCATCATTACATTCTAATATATAGCACTAATGTATTACAAAGTTACAGTTGTGGTCGAAATTCGTCGCAGTATTTGACATTTTCGAAATTTTGTTGTGGTTGAAATCGTTTGGTAAAACTCTGACCATATTTTTGGTAATTCATTCTTTATTTAGAGATCTTAATAATGAAATTATATTTTGTATAAACTGGTGTTAATATATTATTATTATTATTACTAGTACGATGAATCTTATGAAAGGTTTATGTTATTTGTATAATATGGTTCAGAATTTTAGTCTTAGGATAGAAAAATATTGTTATGTCCGCTAAAACGTTGACTGACATCACCTTGCTCACACGATCAAACGTCTCAAATCTTCGAATAAATAATGTGCATCAACTAAAATTATAAAGTTAAATATGTTTTTAGTTTTTCAATTTTAACAAAAAATTAAAATTTGTTTCTGTCCAAAACTTTATATATTTTGGTGTCAAACTTTAAAAATAAATAAATAAAATTATTTTAACCAAATAATGTTTATTTTTTTAACGCGTTTTATGTTAGTATTTGAATTGTTTACGAATCTTTTTTTCAATATAAAACATTTGAGTTGTTTATATCATTTAACATGTCACTTCAATATCAACTAAAAATAATTTTTACAAATAAAAAAATTAATGTTATTAAATTAAAATATTTATTTGTTATTAAAGTCTAAAGATCAAAATGTATCAAAATTTTGTTTAAAATTTCGTTTAAAGATGAATTTAAATATCACATCAAAATATAAGGAGTAAAAACATATTTTACTCAAAATCCTAAATTTTAAGATATCTCCGTCCAACTGACATAACTAAAATGTGATGGTAGTTATTGAAAAAAATAACCCTATTTAATAGGGAATAGGACATTCTAATAGTTCGCGGTAGCATTTCCACGTCTCTTACCCAATTTCTAAAATAAAGTATTGTGTGAAGAAAATGATTAATTGAAGTGTAATTAAAGGAAATAAAAGAACGTGGAAGGGTTGTTTTCCCCATGTTTGGTGGTTGAAGTTGTTTTGAGAAACCAAAAAGAAATTCCACAAACATATTTAACTTGATTCGCCAACCTTCCACCAACCCCCAACCAACTTTGTTTTCTGTTTTCTTACTCTGCTCGATTATCACGAACTGCTTCAAACTACTTTAATGAACAAATCCTTGATTAAGATAAACATTAGAAAAATACTATATGTGGGACCACTGTTTCTACTTTCCGAAACAGTTTTAAGATTTGCTATAAACAATCATAATGCGCATTAATTTGTGTAGTGGACAATCATGGTCATTTTAACACTTTGGGATCCATTTTTAGAATCTAAGAAAACAATGGCTGAAGGTTCATGGGCCTCATCCCGAGCCCTGACATCCCAGGACCCATAGCAAAAATAAGGCCCAATATAAAAAAATTATATAATTGTATAATAAATTTTTTTATTACTTTTATACAGAATAAAATTATTATCTTATTTGTCTTTTTTATCAAATTAAAAATGTGGCATATGATTAATAAGTATTATTACCGTTGGTTAGTTGTTAATTTATACTTATGTGTTATGTATATAAACTTCAATATTGAATACATTTTTTGCATATTGTAATATATCAACATATAAAAAATTTAAAATACCTTTTTTTATAAAAAGAATGAATATTCAAAGTATAAGTAAAAGTGAAAAGTCAGTGTAGCAAAAGATTTTCATGTAAGCTTCATATGAGACAGCTACAAATAAACAAATACAACTTTTTGTAACAAAAAAAAAAAATCTTGAATCATCATCTGTTTTACGTGAAAATTCTAATCCAAAACTTGATTTCAAAATAATTCTAAAAATTTTTCGGTTGTTAGAAATTTGGTTTCAAGACAACTAGTTTGAGATTTGTGCGACGTGTATTATTTTTTAATTTACATTAAGAAATTAGTATAATTATTATTATAATTAAATAAATAATTTATTTATATAATTACATTTAAGTGTTATAATTATGTATAAATATAAATATGATATTTGAATAAATATTTTTGTATATAAAATAAATAAATAATAAATTACAGGTCTTTTCTTATAACAAATAATATCATTTTAATATTGATTTCTTTATGCTAAAATAATAAATTATAAAATTTATAACTAATAATGGTAATGGATAATAATAATAATATAATTAATAATAACAATATTAAAAAATAATATTTGGATATGAATTTGTTTGATTTAAATTATAAAATTGCCATAATATTTTATTAGGTATATGTAATAAAATAATATTACATATGATAAAAATTTACGATTAAATTATATATTATTTTAAAATAAAATATATACATTTTAGAAATGTGTATACTTTTTAGTTTAAATTGACACAATATATATTATTGTTAAAGTAAAATACATATATATCGTGTAATATTATTCCGTAAAAGATAGATATACACGTAGATATGTACAACTTAAAACACATAGAAATACTGAACAAATATTGATCATGTGGAATTAGAGAAAAATCAAGTTAAGCTTAATTTTTTTTAAACAAATATAACATGCATATAAGAATAAAATGCAGCATATTCCAAAATGTAATTCCTATTAGAAAAAAAGGAAAAAGTTAGAAGAACATGGATTTGAGGTTAAAATTTTTAAACAAAAATATATACACATATATTGTTATCAATGTAAACATTGATAATATGATCACTAATCATTGATAGTTACATTTGTTGTTTTTTTAATTATGCATTTGGGCATGAATTTATTTGCATTATGTATGTATGTATATTTTGTTGGATTGAGTTTCCAATTATGTAATTAAAAAGTTCGATACACTCAAATTGTTATTTCACTATTTAATTTAATGGAGAGAGATATTTTATGTCAGAAAGGTTTATTTTCACAATCCTTATAAGAGTAAAGAGAGATAATTTGTTGACATAACTTCAAGTGAAATTGTGATTCCTGCTCTATTCATACTTGGTTTGGACTAAAATTTTGACGGTATCTTCATTCTGACCATTAGAATAGTCAATTAGAAGTATGAGATTAGAGAATTCAATCTCACACAGTTGTTTATTGTAAGTTTTTTCTTTGTTTTGATTTTCATATTTGAAAGCATTATTGATTTGATATATGTAATATATTGACTTTGTTTGTACTTTCGATTCAAGTCTCTTGTGTCCATATTTAAATTTAATGGTATTTCATTGATTAAGTGGTTTGTGCTAGTGAACTTTTACTTCTCACATTAAAAGGATTTTTTCACTTTAAAAACATTGAATTCTCTTTTATGACTATTGTCGTTATTATGTTGTTATTTCTCATAATTTTTTTAAATTTCAAAGTTTTATTATCATGCATATTTAGTATATTTTTATTCTTATTATTGTTTTCTCATTTTATATATATTTATTTATTTCAAAGACTCAACACTTTGATAACTGATATGTGATACTAGGAAATGATATATATAATAACAATATAACTGAAAAATAATAACAAATTATTATACCAACCGAAATTAATTATTTTTTCAGTGACTTTTGAAAATTTTAAACGATTTCTACAAAATTATGAAATTATTTTAACTTTTATTGATCCATATAGTGTTTTCAGATTTTATTTTAGCATATAAATTTACTAAAATTCAAACTAAAAAAACAATTATATTATATATAAGAGGTCGGTAACGTTACACTTCCACTTAAATCGCTACAGCGGCATCGAAGTCAGGCGCAGGAGGGAATGCGAAGGGTTTATATGAGTTTAAGAATTTGAAATTCTGTGGAATTCGTAGAGTCCACATCCTCATGTCTTTGAAGCCAAAAGGGACAGAAAGGAAGCAAGAAATGGAAGAAGAGATAACGGTTAATGGAAAAACTTCAGTCGTTATATGGCTAAAAGACACCCCGCCCAGAGTCTGTTCGAAAAAAGAGGACATCAAAAGTTTCGACGAAACTGAGGATTGTTTCGTGTTAGATTTCGACCCACATGACAAGTTCGACTTCTCCGAGTTTTCCTTGGACCACAAAAATAGCCACCAAGGTGATGCCTCTAAAGATTTCTACATTGTTGGTGAAAACGGCAAGGTAACATTTACAAAACCCTAATCTTATATATTATAGTTACTAACAGATCTAAAGCCCTAATCTAAAACCCTAAGTGGAAATAATTAGAAATTATTTGGGTTATCGAAAAGTTTGAGAATATTGTGCTGCTTGAGAGAAGATGTTTTTCGTCGACGTTTATTATTCAAAAGTTATCTGTTTTTTTTTTTTTTTTTAAATTTATAGGTAGCTTGCAGGGATTACCCGCATCCAAGAGATCTGTGTTGTAAATTTCCGTTTACTACAACACCTCACGAGAGCTATTGTGAACTGGTAATTATTAATTAATTTGTGATTCCTTAATTGGTTTTGGAGCAGCAACTTGTTCTGAAATATCTGTGTGATGATTTGTGCAGTGTTACTGTCGTGTATGTGGCATACGTGCTCCTTGTCAGGATTGGACCCAATTTACGTCCCCACACTGTGATAAAGTTTATGAGAGGGATTATAAAGCAGAGATTATTGAATGGATATCTGAACATGATGGACATGAAGTAATTCGTAGAATATAAACTCAAGTTTCTGTTTTAGGATGTAGGATGATGTGCCTTCACTGTATTTGTTGGGAAGGAGGTACATTTTCATCTTTAAATTTTGCTTTTCTGTGGTGTCCTCAATCACGCTATGTAATTCTGCAGATTTCGCTTCCCTTTAGCTTCATGTTTTTATGAATAGCTTATTCAGAAAGAATGTTTGAAAATAGGACAAATTTATTTAACATTTGACAATTTTTATAGAAAAAATAGTCTACCAATTGGAGGTGATCCACGCTAGAGTTCCCTCGCGCAAATGAGAAGATTAGGAAGGAAAGTTGTGTCCCACAACTTAAATTACTCGTTTCTTCTTCTGATGTTAATGTATTACATGACTCAACCAAAAAAAACATGACTTTGAAATCGATTTTGAGAGATAATCGATTATCTGATTCTTTATATCGATTATGTTATATATATATATATATATATATATATATATATATATATATATATATATATATATATATATATATATATATATATAATCACTGATTGTCGATTTCTTCATATTTAAAAAAGTAAATGCTCGGTTTTATATATATAACATAATAATTAATATGAATAATCAATTAATACAATGTAATAAAGTAATATATAATATAATTATAATAGTTATTGTTTTTATAATAATATAAATAATAATAGTAATAGTTATCATAATGAAGAATTTGCATTATCTCAATATATTTATAATTGCATACACATGTCTCATGCATCATTAATATATAGTCAATATTAAAATAGTTTTCATTTCTTTATCTTCTTAATAGAAAGAAAATATATCGAAAATAAGAGAATGATATATTAATATGATGATAATAGTATATATATATATA
>Ga0214543_1000681_pt1 | contig 59658 bp, 46 predicted proteins | sample CNSS2metaG_FD_160094 | JGI IMG/M metagenome (GOLD analysis project Ga0214543, IMG submission 160094) | Root nodule microbial communities from cowpea collected in UCLA plant growth center, Los Angeles, California, USA - CNSS2 | ecosystem: Host-associated > Plants > Roots > Nodule | place: USA...
TCTCAACCATATGAGCTAGCACTTTTCCACGTCTTACCAATCATAATTTAATGTCATAATTATTACCCCTCCAGTATTTATTAATTAATTATTTATTTAATTAATTAAATTCTACAGGTCTTACAGTTACCCTTAAAAAATTGAGTGAGGTTAGGAGCTTTCATGGCCTAACTAGTTTCTACAGGAGATTTGTAAATAATTTTAGCACTTTGGCAGTCCCTTTAAATGATATTGTTAAAATGAATGTTGGGTTTAAATGGGAAGAAAAACAAGAAAAATCCTTTGGTACCCTTATGCATGAATTGACTAATGCCCTCATTCTTGCATTACCAAAATTTGCAAAATATTTTGAAATCAAATGTGATGTATGTAATGTGTAACACCCCATTTAAATAATATCCTTAATTTAAATGAAATGTCACACAGATAGAAAATAAGAAACAAGTCCTAGATTATAATCGCTACTCCTTACAATATCCAGAAAAGCTAGAAGAAACCAAGGCACACCACGATGCCGGATACAAAATAAAGTAAGAGATTGACAGTAAATCAATGAAAGCCCAAGATAAGATGATACATGGGCCTTAGCCCAAAAATGAAAATCAGATAAGCAGCATCCAACCCAGATAGTTACACGGTAGAATCGCCATTTCTGTGTTGACCACGAGTATTTCTCGCATCTGCTCATATCAACAAGTTGATAATCATCGCAAAAAGAGAAAAACCATACATACAGAACACACAACAAACAAACAGAAGGGTAAGCTAGAGTAGAAATCAGTTTATCATGCGGTCACATGTCATTTTACAGTCCAAGCAGTATATGTCATCCAAACATGTTATGACTTCTCAAACAATACACTAAGACTCAGACTCGACTCATCCGGATACATATAATTTAGTCGGATTCAGCGGATGCTTGCACTTGTGGTAGATTTCTCTGCTCACCCTTTAGCTGCTCACCCCCGAGCTAAGTGTTACAATGTCTTAATTCCCCACACACAAGGTTAGCCCTTAATGAGTTTTAGGCCTCTTGCTACTCTCACCACAAGAGTTAGTTCGCTCTATGTGAGACTAACTGACTCCTCAGAGCGCCAGGATGCAACCTTACCTTGAATCCTTACTAAATTATATAGATGGGGCACCACCATGAACTCCCACTAACAGGGGTCATGGAATTACATCCCGACCAACTAAGGCACCACCCTGAAATCTCACCTAGAGATTTCAAGGAATTACATCCTAACCACATACAATTCATGTTTAACCATCCAATAGGTATTGGCCATGCATATGAATCTCATGCCAACATTTATAACCAACCTCCAATAAATTTCCATTCCAAAACCATGTCACAATCCACCATCTTTAGCCCATGAATCATTCCATACATACATCATAGTCAAATCATGTTAAACTCATAAGCCACAAACCATAATTCATCATATTCACACAAAGTCACTCAATTCATAATTTAAAAGGCATAATCAGTCCAAACATATGATCAATATCCAAAAACAAAGAAACCAAAGAGCAAACATACCCCCCGCTCAGCCCCTCGCTCAAGCAGAAGGGCCTCGCTCAGACGAGAGTTTTCCCTCGCTCAGGCAAGCTCCCTTTGCCTAGGCGAGGGCTTGAATCAGGAACAGTGGCGCTATCGCGCCCATTCGCTTAGGTGAGATCTCCTCGCCTAAGCGAGATGGGCTCTCGCTAAAAATAGGAGCTCGTCACCTGAGCAATAGCTTGCGTAAGTAGCCTGGGCGAGTTGCTGCTAATCTCGCCTAGGCGAGATGTACTCGCTTGGGCGAGAAAACCAAAACTCGCCACTGTTCACGCAGGCACATGCATCCAATCGGACCAAACCATGTTTTTAACAGCTCCCAAACAATTTTAATGGCACCCAAACATCAAACTCACGAAACAAAACCAAAGTAGGTGGGAAAACGCAATAAAACAGTAAACCCTAACTTTCCCTTACTTGGAAAGGGCTAGAAGAAGAGTTTGACTCCAACAGCGGAACACAATAGCTCCAGGGACAGATTAACGAGCTGGAAAAGAATAGTGGAGCGAGTTTTAACATAAGCCTACGACAAAACCCTAACTAGAAATATGAACATACAAACGGAAAAGCGAGGTATGAGTTGTAGAATACTTACACGAAGCTAGAAGATGAAACTGAGCTTACTAAATCGAGATTGGGATTAAACCCTAGCAGAGCTCTGTGAGGAGAAATGGAGAGGAGTAAGGGCACTGATCTTTGCAAATGAATTCATAATGGAAGGGTTAGGTTGCTTTAGGGGCCTTGGACACCCTATGGGCTAGCCCTTAGGCCCATTAGATGTTTAGGGCAGCCCTTAAACATTGGGGTTGAAAAAGAGGGCCTTACATAATGTGGGTATATGGATTATTTTGATTCAAGAAGGTCATCCAATTGCTTATTTTAGTGAGAAGTTAAATGAGATTGTATGCCTTAGTCAGAGCATTACACACTTGACAACATTATCTTTTATCTAAAGAATTTGTGATTCATAGTGATCATGAGTCTTTATAGTACTTAAAGGGCCAAGGAAAATTAAACAAAAAAGCATGCTAAATGGATTGAATATTTAGAATAATTTTCATAGGTCATAAAGCATAAAAATGGAAAAGGAAATGTTGTGACTAATGCTTTTCTCGAAGATATATGTTGCTTTCTACTCTTGAAATAAAATTATTTGGTATTGAGTTTTTGAATGAAATGTATCAACATGATTGTGAATTTGCTGAAATTTTTATTTCTTGTACAAATGTTAGCACCAATAGGTACTGTAGGCACAATGATTATTTGTTTCAAGAGAAAAGATTGTGTGTGCCTAAATGTTCTATTAAGGATCTTTTAGTAAGAAAAGCATATGAGGAAGGGTTAATGGGACACTTTGAGGTTCAAAAGACATTAGAAACTTTGCATGAACATTTTTATTGACCCCACATGAGACATCATGTGTAAAAATTTTGTGAAAATTGCATTACTTGTGAAAGAGGCAAATCAAAAGTGAAACCACATGCTTTATATAGTCCTTTGCCTATTCCTGATAGTCCTTGGTTTGATATTTCAATGGAATTTGTATTGGTTTGCCATGGACTCAAAGAGGGAAAGATTCTATTTTTGTTTTTATTGATAGAATTTCCACAATGGCTTAATTTATTCCTTGTAAAAAGATTGATAATGTTTACCATGTAGTTGACTTGTTTTTCAGGGAAGTAGTAAGACTTCATGGACTGTCAAGAAGTATTGTGAGTGATAAGGATATGAAATTCCTAAGTCACTTTTAGAAGACATTATGGGTTAAGCTAGGTATCGAACTTTTGTTTTCTACTACTTGTCATCCCCAAATAGGTGGGCATTCATAGATAGTGAATAGAACTTTGGGTACCTCACTTAGAACTATTTTGAAGAAAAACTTAAAATCTTGGGCAAAATGTTGATCTCATGTTGAATTTTCTTACAATAGGGTTGTCCATAGCACAACTAATTATTTTCTATTTGAAATTTTTTATGGACTAAACCCTTTAACTCCATTATATTGTTACATATGCCTAACATTTATGTTTTAAAGCATAAAGATGCACGAGTTAAGGATGACTTTGTGAGAAAGCTACATGAAAGTGTCAAAGCATAAATTGAATGGAAAGTTGAAGGTTATTCCAAGCAAACTAACAAAGGAAGACAAAAAGTAATATTTGAAACCTGGAAATTGAGTATGGGTAGACTTGAGAAAAGAAAGGTTTTCGAAACAGAGAAAATCTATGCTCCAACCTAGAAGGGATGAACCCTTCCAAGTGTTAGAAAAAATCAATGGCAATGCCTACAAGATTGATTTTCCAAGTAAGTATAAAGTGAGTAATACTTTAAACATATCTGATTTATCCATTTTCAGTGTAAATGATGAAGCTTTGGAAATGACTTCAAATCTTTCTCAAGAGAGGGGGAATGATAAGGACATCAAAGGCTAATGACATGATAAGGATCATTAAGACCTGGATCACGACCTAATTTAAGACTCAGGTTGACCTATGATGAGAGGAAGGCTTAGAAAGACCCAAGAACATTACAACACAAGGTGACTCATCTTTTGGAGGCCTAGTTGAAGATCACATACCTTGAAGAGACCAAGCTCTGATTACATGTTATATGGTTGGAGTATTAAATTAAAAATTTGAACAATATGGTTGTAGTTAAGATTTAAACCCATGACCATTTAGAATGTGTCAACATGACCACTAGGAAAAGTTATCTTTTCTTTGAATGTAAGGATTATAATTTGCTTTATTTATTTACGAATGAGGCAAAAGCTATAATTAAGTTTGTATATATAAACCTTTTAGAATTTAGAATCGGTCTAAATACTTTTGCTAAAAATAATTGTGAGGTTATTTTTGCTAGGGTTTTCCTTACATTTTGTGATCTTATCAAGAATTCTCCAATTCTTGTAATCGTCATCATTAGCCTTATCAAACCTTAGTTTGTGACGCCTCCTTTTATCCAAATTTTCTCTATTTTGTTTTCGGTCCCCAATTTTTGTTCTTGATTGATTTCAATCCCTAAATATTTGCGTTTGTTCTATTTGGAATTTTGTCAAACTACTCATGGACGCTCATTTCTGCAAGACGTTCAACATCACTAAAGTGCAAGAGAAAATTTCCAAACTTGATTTCAAACAAGAAGGAAGATTGTACCATCACCACAAATATAATTTGCTACATGTTGATCCCAATGATAGGTTTGATTGTTCTTCAAAAAGTTCAAATGAATAAAGAATGAGTAAGAATTCATGCATTAGACACTATTAATCTAGTCAAAGTTTTTTGATCCTAAACAACCTCCAAAGTATCAAAGGACTCATGCATTAGACACTATTAATCTAGTCAAAGTTTTTGATCCTAAACAACCTCCAAAGTATCAAAGGACTCAAGGACTTCCAAGACTTCAATGTCTTATCAAGCCACAAACTCTGCAACAATGACAACAACAGTCACAATAGTTGCTTGCTCAAGTGTCTCCATAATAAAAGTTCAAGAAAGACATTCTTCCCTACAAGCCCCTTCAATCGATTGTTCAACTTGAAAATAGTCAATGGACTCAGAAAACCATTTATCCTTGATTCAAAAGAGGTCACTACATCAAGGGTGAGCTTGAACTAAGAAAGTGATAAAAGTTAACCCCATGGTTGTTGCATTCACATTAGCAAAAGCTACTCTCCCATAACTTTGTACTTTTGATATCATTTTCACATGTTATCAAGAAAAGTAATGTTGAGTTGTGTAACGTAATAATTATTTTGTTTCATAATATTACTTATTTGTCTACGTGTACTAAGGTATTATAGTTAATATAAAAGAATATTAGGACTAATATACAATGATAAATAATCTTTATTGTTTTTATTGAAAATATGTTAAATAACCAAAACTTTGCTAATAAATTTAATGTTATTCTTGACTAAAAAAATTATGTTTCTCATGTGAGACCCCTTTTCTTTTTACACCCTGTTCTGTAAAAGGGTTGGGCCTGGCCTTTTCGAGGGTCCAAGTTCAGCCCACTTTTAGACCCCCAAGACCCCCCTTACAGCCACTTACTCTTCACTCTGTCACTTTTTACAGAAAACAGTTCCCTCTCCTCCTTCCAACTCTTGAGCAACGACTCTACTAGGGCTTGCACGAGTAACTAGATTCCAACAGTTGAAACCTCCTTCTAACACGTAAGTTTATCCCTCTTCTTGTTTCCTTTCTTTTTCAGCTCTTAAGCTCTGGTCCCACCTTAATCTCCATCTACTTTAAGTTTTTTTCGTACTCGTACGTCTTTTGTTTCAACATTTTAAGCTGCTATTGAGATGTGGTGAGCTTTTGTTAGGGCTCTTTTTCTATTTGCTAATCTCTATCCAGGTAAAAGAAGTTAGGGTTTATGCTTTTAAAGTTATTCTGCCGATTTTTAATCTATTTGTATGGTTATGATGCTTGAATAAGGTTGTTGGTCGAATAAAAAATGTATGATGTGTGTATGTTTGGTTGAACGAGAAGTTGCATGTGCGAACAGGTGAGAACCTACTGATCTCGCCCAAGCGGGTGGCCCTCGCCTAAGCGAGAGTAGCAGGAACTCACCCCTGGTTCCAGCTCGAGTTGTCACCTAGGCGACTGGTTTTCTTTTGAGCGAAAAGTAGTCTCGATTGGGCAAGACATTTTCACTTGAGCGAGAACTCGTTGGAACCTTGCAGTACCCACTATCGAGCTCTCGCCTAGGCGAGGAGGGCTCCCCTAAGTGAGGGAACTTCTCTCACCTGAGCGAGGACCTCTAAGCTTGGGCGAAACTTGGGCAGAAGGCGTTGTGTTGGCTGTTTATTATTCCATGATTGTTTTCTCTACTTTTCCTTGCTCAATATTTGTGCTCATGCCTGTTTGTATGCTTTAATGAGACTAAAAATAATAATGTTGGTATGGAAAGCATGACTTGTTTTAGTTGGTGGTGGATTGGCATGAGAATTGAATGGTTGAGATGGCATGTGGAATTTGTTGGTTAAAGAGTCTCAAGAGAAATTCTTGGTGATGGTGGTTAATGTATACCTTGATATAGGAGATGTCTAGATAAAGGAAGGTATCTTGAACTCTAATAATCGCTCATGCTCACATAAAGCAGAACGATTTATGTGGTGAGAGTGGCAAGAGGTCCTAGTCTTGGGACGTATTGGGCCCAAGACATTAGAGGATTAACCTTGTGTGTGGTTAGGTGATAACCCCTTGCGTCTAGACTCTACAGCGTTTAGAAACCAGCACATACTCATACTTCCTTTAGAATTCTATATCAAGAGTATGATCCGAATATTGAGTCTAAGAGTTTTGTGTTTGTTTGCTTTTACATGATTTGGGTGCCTACTGTTTTGCTTGTTTGTAACATGTTTCGTCATTTGCTTGCTCAATAACATGTTAAAAATATTTTACTCTAGCTTAACCTTTTTGTTTGGTGTATGTTTCTTGTTTGGCTTTTCCTTTTTGCAATGATCACCAACACTATTGGTGTGAGCAGAGGTTGAAACTCCCGGTGGTCGTTCAGGTGATGAAGATGCAGTTGTCTAGGCTTGATCTTGTCCTTTTCATGCTTTTTTGTTGCTGTGAGACTTTTGTGTATTGTTAGTTTGTAATTCCCTGCTTTAGGAGAATTCTGTTGGACAACTGTTCCATTTTAATTTCACTTTTATGGCATCATGGTGTGCATAAACTTTCTCCTCAATATGTTTATGGATAATATTATTAGTGAATCCTCATACTTTTTGTCTGATGCTCTATTTTATATTATAATTATGTGATGTTTAAATTTCAATAGATTTATTCTATTAAAAAGGATATCACATCTCACGTCGGAAAAGTTTCACATTATTAACATAATTGTTATTTAAAATAATAAAATTTAATAACATATATTTAACTAAAATCTTAAATAATAAAAATAATATACATTAAAAATATCAAATTTATTTAAGTATATGAAACTTAATTAAATCTCTTAAAAATAAACCGTAATAAAGAAAAAAAAAGAGGATTAAATCAAGTGAAGGAAGACATTTGTTTTGAGTAGAAATACTTTTGTAACTGTTGTTGTAGTGATACCCGGTTCACCCGAATGTAGTTTTTAAAAATGAAAAAGGTGTAGTGTCGGCAAGGGCGAGTGTTGTGAGTTGGTATGGGCACTGTGTATTCTCCCTCACTCCTCCCTCTCCTCTTCTTGGCTAGAGTTGCAGGTCTTGCAGTGGCAGTGCTTGTTCTCATCTGGGCCCTTGCCTTCAAATCTAGCTTCCTCACTCCCTCACTCGACCAACAAGACCTTCTCTATGCAGTACACACACACACACAACTCTTCTTTCTTCCTCCATCAACACTTCCAAAAATGCTACTCAATTTCCTTTTTCTCTCTTTGTAGGTTCTTCACCCTCTCCTCATGGTCATTGGCTTCATTCTGCTAAGTGGAGAAGGTACACCTTTGCTTAATTTATTTTCATTTCTTTTAATTTTTTAGAGTGTTAAGTTTGTGTGTTTTGTTGCGCAGCAATTTTGGTTCACAGGTGGTTACCTGGATCAAGGGGGTTCAAGAAATTGGTGCATTTGTGGCTTCAAGGGGTGGCTTTGGCTTGTGGGATCTTTGGCATTTGGACAAGGTTTCAGGGAAAAGATGGGATTGTTGCAAATTTCTATACCCTACATTCATGGATGGGTTTGGTTTGTGTTTCCCTCTTTGCGGCCCAGGTATTTGCATTTACTACTTCCTCTTTCAACATTTCGTACATATAAATTTTACTGCTCTATTTTCTTTCATATTCTTGTTTTAGTTTAAAGCTTTTTACAATCTTTTTTTCTAACTTTTTTTGGATAATTTTTAAATGTTATTATCCTTGGCATTAAGCAGGTGATAACATAAGTGGTGGTTGAAAATTAATGGCATTGTGGTCCTACTCTCTTTTGAGTCTTTTCAGAAGAGAGGAAGAGATGTTGCGTTTCAATTTGAGTGCTTTCTTTCTATTTTTTTTTTTTCATTTTTCTTTCCAAAGCATGTGAGGTTGTGTTTCTAAAAAGTTTTTAGTGAAAACAAAGAAGATACTTTTGCATTTTACGTTTTCCTTTTTGGGTAAAATAAATTCATCGGAGGATACTTCACAGGAAATAAATAAAAAAAAGTCGTCACTTATGAAATGGTATCTTATTTTTCACTTTGTTCTTAGTGAAATTTAAAAATGAAACTCCATTGAAATTTTATAATTGTTGTAAAAAGTAATAACTTCAAACCTCTTTAATTTATCAAACTCTGATATTTGGGTACGTTAGCATATTCTAGTAAGGTAATGCATTATAAAAGTTAAATAATTTGTATTTAAATATACATACTTCAACAGTAATAATCACTATTTTTTTTTGTCACGTGAATCTACTATCTTATTATGATTTAAAAGTTAGCAAATAATAGCTCCTTTGATGGTGGTAACGTTGAAGCACACAGGATAGTGAATTATTATAATGTTAGGGAAGAGAACACATGCACATACACCTATGAATATGTCGGAAAACGTTGTCGAGCAATTATGAGTTTCAATTTGTTTACATTTCCAAGGTAGGCTTTCTTCTCTTTTGTTGAGTTTTGGTAACAAGTGATTGGACTTTATGGTGCTAAGTAGTAGTAACGATTAGGCAATTTTTTTTTTCACCTCTGTGCCAGTTTATTGTAATAGAATAATAAAACCAATCTTTTAAATTTTTGCCTTGGTTGGATAAGGAATATGACAATTTTCAATAATTTTAAATATGTTTGAATTGTTTCTATTTTAAATTGTTTAATTTTTTCGGTTTTTGTTAAACCAAAATAGTTTAAATTGATTGAGTTTTAGCTTTCTTTTTGTTTCCATAGACTTTTTCAGTTATCATCAAATAATAATAGTGATGTTGATAGGAAAAATAATTCTTCTAAACATTAACAAAGAGTAATAATCATTAAAAGAAATAATTGAGATAATTCAATACAGTAAAAAAAAAACTAAAAAGTAAAAAAAAAAAAAAAACTATTGATAAATACTTTTTCTGTTGCCACTTTTCTACATTTCTAATTCCTCATAAACCTTTACTACTGCAAAGTGGGGAAGAAAATGTTAAATTTTCCTCTTTTTGTAGGCAACTTAGATGTCACTTTCTACTTTTCTTCATTTACATAATCACGGCATTAAAATATTATACATAAGATTAGGATTCTTTTGGAAAGAAAATTCTGCATAAGCCCTTTCGAAAGAGAGAAATAAATGTAAAATAAGTGTTTCTACAAACTAAAATTTAGTTTATCTGTATAAGTTGAAAAAAAATTGAAAAGTTAATAAAAAATAACCTTTAAAAATTAAATTAGGTCGAGGTCAAATTTAATTTATATTTTTTTTTTTTGGTTTTTCTCTCCTAAAAGTGTTTTTATAAGAACTTTATCCAAAGAATTTTTTTTAATGTTTTTAAAAAGGTTTATCCAAAACAATTTTTTCAATGCTTTTATTGCTTTTTAATGGGAAATTGGCGCATACATCTTGCTTAATCATTTAATATTTAAATTAAAAACATTCCAATAAAATTTTGTTACACAACTATCAATCACGCATGTTTAACTTTTGTAATAGTTATGCATGGAAAATTATATTACCATCTAATAATTCTAAATATTTTATTTTCAATTTCTTTTGGCTTATACTCCTATTTACTTGGTCAAACAAGTATTGAGTACTTTTTTATATTTTAAAGATACATAATACACTTTTCATACTTTTTATAAAATAGAAAGGTAATAATATGGAAGTACATATTACTTGATTTTTTTTTAATGAAAAGTCTTAATTAAATGAGTTTTAGGTCAAATGTGGATCTTTTAAATGATATATATATATATATATATATATATATATATATATATATATATATCAGTGCTTTATTTGATGCAAGGAATGACTTACAATGGTATTACTAATAGATAAATTTGTCTTCACCATTTGATGAAGTTTTAGATTCATAGGCTTTTGATAACCAAAAAAAAAAAGTTACAAGTTATTAGTCCTTCGAGTTAGAATTAAAGTTGCTACTCTTCATAACTAACTCCGTAAGTCTCCTTTAAATTTATACAGTACAACTGATAGTATAATAGATTTAAATCTCTATTATACTATGTTAAGATAATAAATTTAAATCTAATTGAATCTTACAGCTGACTCAATAAAATTAGGTTTGTGTCTTTTTTATATAGTATAATTTAGTTTTATTTCTAACTGATATAAGATTTTTAATTACATGAATTATTATTGTATAAATTTCAGTTGAGAAATTAAATTACTAGTTATATATAATATCTATGTATATTTTATTGTAATAGATGTTTTATTATTTGTTGTCCACACACAGTGGGTGATTGGGTTCTTGAACTTTTGGCACCGAGGAGAAGGGCGCAGGGTAAGGATAAGAGTGTTACCATGGCATGTGTTCCTTGGCCTATACACCTATGCATTGGCAATAGCAACAGCAGAAACTGGTTTGTTAGAGAAGGTAACATTCTTACAAACGATGAGAAATGTGTCCAAGCACAGCACTGAGTCCATGATGGTTAATGGTTTAGGTTTGGTTCTTGCCCTCCTCAGTGCCTTTGTTATTTTGGCGGCTGTTTCACCTAAGTATCAAACCATTCAGACCAAACATTTGTACTCGGATACCACTAGTTTCTCATCTTAATAAACTGCATTACACACCAATGTTTAAAGCTCTTGCAGGAACCAAGTTTCTTACACAAAAAATTGTAAATAGATAGGTTTTATGGGATATCAGAACTGTTTCTTCAGAATTATCAATATTTTGAATCGATTATTTGTTGGGTAATATGGAAGATGTGAAAGACAGTAACGTGCTAAAAATTTTGTTTTTGTAAAGTAATTTTGAATCATTGAGACCGTGTTTGATTCACCGTTGGAGAATTGAACCCAGAAGTAAGAATTAGTTGTTTCTCATTCAACGTGAATTTTTTACCCTTTAATTGATTTTGAAAATCGAACATATACTGATTCTACATTAAAAAATCAATTCTACATCAATTTGACACAAAATCAAACACATACTGTGTTTAGTAAAAACGAGTAGAAGAAACTTTTGATCGTATCGATGACCAAAATTAAATATCATAACGCTAGTTGTTAAATAAGACTTAACTAGGGTTTTTACGTAGATACTACAAAGTTATTTCAAGAAATATTGTCATAACTTTTTAACTATCATATACTTTATGTGATAATTAATTGTTTATATCATTATTGTTATAACTTTTTAACTATCATATACTTTATATGATAATTAATTGTTTAAATCATTATTTAAAAAAAGTTAATTATTAAACAAATCTAAGATTTGAAAAGTTGTACATGTGGCCTTAATTAACTTAAGAGATGGTGAATTAAGTTAACAAATTTTTCTACCTTTCTAATTTTATTATTTAATTTCTATATGAAACAACTTAGTTAAATTTCTTCTTAAGATGGACAAAGTAATGTATGAAGAATGATTATTAATAAGTAATTTAAAAAATAAACATATAAAGGATAGGGAAGAAGAAGTGCAAACTCATTTTATACTGATTTGGCCAAATATTTGCCTATATCCAATCCTAAGTCACTCACTTGAGATTTTTTTACTATCTTTGTAAATGCTTTACAAATGATGAACACCCAATCACCTTAGGAACCATTTCCTTTGTGTTTGAGTTTCTTTTACACATAGAGATAACCTCTCTTGTTTGCAAAACAACTTTCGCATAGATAAACTCTCTTTAAGAGTGGATAATATAAGTTGAAGAGTGTATAAGAATTCTCAATAATTTTGTGAGTGTTTTAGCCAAGAGATTTTGTGAGTAATATATTTTACAATATAAAAACCTTATTTGTTCTGAAGTTAGAATTTATATTGGACTACCCTGTTGGCACAAGCAAGCTTGAAACAAATATTTGATAAAGCCAACTGCATGAAGATCACATGTGTTTGATGAAGATTGATGGAGATCCACTTGAGGATTATATTTCTAGTGTATTAAATTTGGAAATAATGTGTTAAATGTAATGATTAGGTGTTATATCATATTGATAGGCTATATGACATAGGTTAGATGTCTTGTTAGTCTTAGTGTGTCTCTTTTAATTTGTTAAATGAGATTTAACAGGTTGAAAGACTTGCAGTATAGTTTCTGATGTGAATGTATTCAATTAGTTGAATTATTTTTCAATCAACTTATTTCACTTAAGTTAAGTGAAATCATCTAACTGTACGAAAAATTCAATTGAATGATTTCACTTAAACCAAACTATATATGATGTGTTTTCGAGAGCAAAGGTACAATTATGAGGTTTTGAGCGTGAAATCTTTTCATTCATCATTGGAAAACTCTTTCTCTCTCTGCAATACACAGTTGCAACGTGTTGACTGAAGATCTTGGTTGATCTTGGAGGCATTTTGGCTTGTGAGTAGCTTGAAGAACACATGTATGGTTGGCTAGGGAGAGCCACCATTAGGTTTGGTTGTTCTTGTGCCTCTGGTTGTTTGTCTGATGTGATTTCAGGTATGTAAGTGTGATTCTTGTAAGGTGTTAGTCTTGATTTTTGCATGAGTCAAAAATCTTGTGAGTTTCTTTGTTCAAAAGTGTAATCTTGGTGTGTGATTTGTAAACCTTTTGAATATAGTGGAAACTAGGCTTAAGTTGTCCTGGTAAATTGGATGTAGCTTTATGATTGAGTGAACCAGTATAAAAACAACTGTGTAATTCTCTTTTCTTCATCTCACTCACTTTAAATCACTCTAAAAACTCAAGAAAACCAAGTAATCCACTTTTGTTGTGCTTTAATGCGTTCTTGTGTAATCTGAGATTGTATACCTGTTAGAAATATTGTTTGGAATAACCGACTGATTTGTCATTCGACTGTTTCATAGCTCAAGAAAAAATTAGTTTGTTGTTTTATTTTTTGACCGATTGAAAGTGTACTGTTCTACAACTTATACATTCTAATTCTCCAGTCTATTTGATTCAATAAAAGGGATTTTATGCTTTCGAAAAAAATTTAAACAACCAATTCAACCCCCCTTTTTGGCTTAAATCACCATTTCAAACTACACTAAGTTCCTATATATGTTTTTGAATGAAATCTGCATGAAATACAGGGGGGTCTGCCCCTTAATTTATAGAAAAATATGGGATAGTTGTAGCTCCAATCATGGTGGTCAAGCTTATAAGCTTTCCTTCCCTAGAGGATTTCCTTAAAGCTTGAGTGTTGGTACAAACGTTTGATCACAAAGCTTTCTTCAATGGTGGGTTTCCTCCATGGTTGATCTCCAAAACTTGGTGCTTGAGGTTACTTCATGATTAAGTTTTCTTCGTGTGACTTAAGCATCATATCCTATACTTGAGTTGTGGAGGCAAAATTTAAATACTCTTGAAACTGTCTTACAATTGATTAAGTTATGATTTTGCAGCTCAAGCTATTCGTTTCTTCAAATATTGTAGAAATTCATCAAAATTACATTAAGTTGCCACACATGATTATTTCCAAATGCTTTTATACAATTCTAGAAAAAAGGGAGTAAAATCCTTAAGATATTCAATGAAATCAAACTAGATAAGTACTAAATTGCATGTGTCAAATAGGTAAAGTGAGCACTTATCACATGTGTTATAAAATAAATTGGAATTCCTCCTAATTTAATTATCATTATTACATAGAATTCTAAAAAAGTTTAAGGGGCCACAACATCCCCCAACCCTTTAAATCTTGTCATTGACTATAATAAAATCACCACTTGTTATTACCTTATATAGACACAATTATATAGACACAAGGGAGTTTGTCTTAATGAAACATATACTTTAACATAAAGAAAGGAATGTTAGCATCAATACTTGATCACTTTTTATTTTTTGACAAAAATGAAACTAAAGTTGATATCTAAAATGCAAACAAGCAATGCATCGAATTGGGAAAACTCGTTATTAAGACCCTAGATGGTCTAATCCTTATAACTCCACCAAATGGCCTAACACAAGTAGACCATCCAGTGATTTTGATGATAACAAACATTTTAAGTGTTAAATGTTTTATATTATCTAAACATTCTAACATGGTTTTTTTTTTTGTGATAATTGAAAGGTACATTGGATCTTCCAAAGTTTATATTGATGATCAATAACATTAGTAAATGGCCTAATGCCCTCATGTATATGATCTTGTGTTTGCTTAATATGTTTCTAACAAAGCCATAATGATAAAATACTTTCTAGATATAACTAAGTTATGAAGAAGTTTTTGTCAACGGGCATAAGATATATACTTAAACTTGTTTGATGAAGCAACATTTTAGTGATTTTCTCTTTCAGGAAAGAAATGTACTTGTGTGAGGATGTTTAACTGTAATTAATTATGATATTTGCATATATTATTTGAATTCTTTTTCTTCATTAGAAATAACAAAAAGAATAGTTAAAAGAAATAAAAGTATATCTTTCCTTTTCAAGCATCTAAGATATTAAAGATGAAGATATGCTTTGAAGTTTACATGAAATTCTTGTAGAATCCAAACCTAGTTAATTCAAGCTAAAATGATCATCTTTAAGAAAACTATAAAAAGATATCAAGTTGAAGATGAAGAACGCACATCTACTACAAGCATTTTCTAAGTCTTATAGTGATTGTGTTCTTCGTAGGTTGTGAAATACTTTTTAAATTCTTCACACTATGAAATTATTCCTTATGACCTTAAAATGTACTCTCTATTAGTCTGCTTTCCTTTCTGTTTGAAAGTTCTTAATCTTTGGGAGGATTAAGAAGGTTGACCAAGATTGGTTTGTGTACTTTGTAATTATGAGTGGTTTATATACTTGACTTGTAACAATTTATAAATTGATTAGTGAAACTTCTTAAGCTGGTAAGATGTAAGAGAAGCGTTTAGCCAAGAAGAGGGGTTGAATTGACTATTTCTAATAATTAGGTTCAGTTTTACACTTTTAAAAATATTTAGTTTTGATCTAATTGACCAAGATTTTAGCAATCTATCACTTCTAAAACATGCATTTTAATCGATTAAAAACAGAATCAACATATTAAAATCACTAACAAAGAGTCACACATATAGATCAAAATAATTCAACAGATTGAGAAATAAGATCAACAGGTTGAAATACTGAAAATTATACAGAAAACTCAATTAATGCATGACTTCAAATTACCAATCAAGTTAATTCCAATTGATAGCAGAAGCATTGTTTGAACACTAATTTACATTAAAGCACCAAAATTACACAAAAGATTGATTGAAGTGATTTTGTAGAAGATTTTATCAAGGAATAATTAAGAATAAACAAATCAATCAAATGTTCACATATATTTTATACTAGTTCACTTGTAACTGAGTTACATCCAGTTTGTTAAAGAAATCTTAGCTTGACTTTCAACTATTTCAAAATTTTTACAAAATCCTTACAAGATTATGTTAGTTTTAAAATGGTGATTTAAGACAAGAAGGGGCATAGGGTGAATTGGCTATTCAAATCTTTTTTGAAAGCTTAAAACTCTTTTCAATTGAATCAAATAGACTCAAACGTTAGGATGTAAAAGCTGCAGATCAGTGCACTTTCAGTCGGTCAAAAAATAAAACAGCATACTAATTTGTTCTTGAGCTATGAAATAGTCGATTAAAATGACAAATCAGTCAATTAAAATACTAGGAATTTATGCAGAATACAAAATTCATAGATTTAACTCAAACACAAATCTTTTACATACAAGACTTGTTCCAATAAATATTTCTAACTATTATACAGCCTAAAATTACACAAGAACACATTAAAACACAACAAAGAGTGGATTACTTGATTTTCTTTAGATTTTAAAGTGATTCAAAGTGAGTGAGATGAGGGAAAGAGAATTGCACAATTGTTTTTATACTGGTTTACTCAATCACAAAGCTACATCCAGTTTACCAAGACAACCTGAGCCTGGTTTTCACTATATTCAAAAGTTTTACAAATCAAACACCAAGATTAGACTTTTGAACAAAGAACCACACAATATTTTTGACTCACAAAATTCTAGACAACTATCCTCCAAGAATCACACTTATAGACCTGAAATCACATCAGGCAAACAACTAGAGGTACAAGAACATCCAAACCAAATGGTGGCTCTCCCTAGCCAACCATACATGTGTTCTTTAAGCTACTCACAAGCCAAAATTCCTTCAAGAACAACAAAGATCTTCAAACTTCATGTTGCAATTGTGTATTGCAAAGAGAGAGTTTTTCTAGAGAAGAATGACAAGATTTTGGCCTCAAAATCTCAAAAACTTAGCTCTGCTCTCGAAAACACAACATATATAGTCTGGTTTAAGTGAAATCAATCGATTGAATTTTTCGTACAATCAGCTGACATATTGAATAAGTTGAAATTTTTGTTCAATCTATTGATTTCACTTGACTTAAGTTAAATCGACTGATTGAATACTATTTCAATTGATCAAATATGTTACTTGCAAAACTATAACAATAAGTCAATTAACCTATTAAAAACCATGTTAACAAACTAAAGGACTGCAAATAGACACTAGACACAGTTTATGTCAAATAGTCTTCAGGTTAAGCTTCAATCTTCAAGCTTTAAGATCTTCACATGCAGTCAAATTAAGCATAGTTCAAGCTTGATCAACACAACCAATCTTTCACATCTTCATCACTTTATCAAGTATTCATCATGTCTTTATCAATCATTCATATCCTCATCAAGTCTCTATGCAATATCTTTATCAAATTTTTATTCATCAAAGTCATTTATGCCAACAAAGCTAACTTTTTTAGAGGAATTGGACATAGACCTAGAATTTAGGTTGAACCAATACAAAATATAAGTGTTGCTTAATTAGTTTCTTTACTAAATGGTCTAGTATAGTCTTGTGAGAAAGACCTCTAGTACTATCTGTTATTTTTCAATAACTCTCTTCTATTTTGTATTCTTTATCTCACAACTCTTGCTATTCTCTTCTGTATTTTTCCTTTTATAATTTACTATCATCAATGTTAATGTCACTCCTTTTTTATCTCGTCTGATCTTTAGGTTAGAATGTTGTACCCGTCTACAATGGAATGAGTCATTTTTTGTGTAAGAACAAATTGGTCTTATTAATATAACAAAACTAAAATCGCAATTTTGTTTTAAAAACATTAACTATTTTTTTTAAAAATAATATTTAAAAGAAGAATTTTTTTTTTAAATTTCACATTTTTCTCGAAAGTAAACATTTTGATAAAAATTATATCTTTCCATTTTTTTCATCTCTCTTTTATTAATTTTACTATTTTAAGTTTTTTAACTTTTCCAAATTAATGCTAGTTTATTTAATTAAAATTGGGTGTTGATAGTGTGCAATTAGTTTATGTGGGAGTGCGAGAAACTTTTACATTTTTTTCTTTTGAAGTGACTCACTTGTCATTTCCTCTCTTTAAGAGTTATTTTCCTGTGATAAACCTTTCTTTGTATTGTAGTTAGAAGTGACAATTAAAATACTTGAGTTCATAATCTTAAACGGAGATTAAGTAGTGGTTTATGTAATAATGATACCAGAAGTTACTTGTATACTCACTTGTTAATCAAATTTTAATTAGTGAAATCTCTTAACTTTTGACTTAAAGAATAACCATACGTAATTCAAAGGTTGTGGATGAATCAATATATACTTGTTTTGGTCTTCTATAATGATGCATGATATGATTAGATTATCTAACAATCTACGAAAAAAATTATTCACACTTTATTCAAGTTGTCCTTTTATTAAAACCAACCTCTAAGAGTTAGTTATTGGCAAAATGAAAGGCGTAAACCTACAAACAATCCACCTTTGTTTAAAGGTGTGAAGTTTGAATCTTGGAAGTTGATAATGTTTTTATTTTTTAGTCATGACATATGGACATGGTAGATGTTGTTGATAATGAAAAATGTATTCTAATATATGATAAGAAAGAGCTTATTCTTAAATATAAGTGGAGTCAAGACCAAAAAGCATTATTATCAGACAAATACAAGAGCTCACAATGCTCTCTTGTTGTCATTTTTCAAAATGAGTGCACAAATATTCACTCATTTAAGTGTGTAAAAAAGATATGGGACAAGTTAACTATCACATATGAAGATTATAAGGAAGTCAAGAGGAATAACCTTGGTATCTCGAATCACCAATACAAATTGTTTAGCATGGAGGAGAATGAAAGCATACAATCCATGTTTTGCAAGTGTTAGATCATTGTTTCATTCCTTGGAAAGAGCTCGCAATGCTCCTATATGGAGGAGAATGAAAGCATCCAAGCCATGTTTATACTATGTTTGTAGAGAATGTTCTCTCATTTGACCACTAAGAGAATCTCACAAGAAACATCAACATCAAAATATCTCTTGAAGAGTATGGCAAAGTTGCTTTATTTCAATAACTTTAAAAAACAATCAATATTTCACCCCTACATAGCTCATCAACCTCATATAATCCATACTTTTTGTCCAAAAAAGTTAAATGTATCTTACTTGTAAGACACGGGAAAAATTATAATAATGAGAAATACATGGAAAAAAATAATGACTTGATTAAAATTGTTGATTTATTTTAATTTAATTATGATATATGAAGTAGTTATTTAATATTAAAGTTATTGCTGAATTTATTTTAATTATTTTATTTAATTATGATTTATGGAAATTGAGTGTTTATAAATTTATAATGCACATAAAATCATGAGAAAGTATTTGGCTTAGTGATTAGAGAATGTGTATGATGTATGTACATGGGTTTGACTTGGCTCATTTGCATCTTTTGTTTTTCTCTCTCTTCCTTTTTATCAAATGTGGTCAAGTGCATTGTTTTAATACATTCTCTTTACGTTGCCATTTTGATGTAGCATAGATAAATTTTGTTGGGTTTTTTTCCTTTTTGGCACACTTTTCCATAAAATATACCAATATAGCACATTGTACGTAATATTTATAGAACTAGCACACTTTTCAATTTTAGGTCAGAATTCAGTCTCCAAGTAGCCGAATTCTGACCTTTGCTACCTTTTTTTTTAGCATTTTACCAGTTGAAATTCAGTTCCTGAGAAACTGAATTCCGTACTGGTTTTTTATTTTATTTTATTTTTCTTTTATTTTTTAAATTGAATATTAAAATGGTAAAAAATTTAATTTGATTAATTTAGTTTGATTTTTTATATTGTAATAATTTATGTTGTAGTAATTTATAATGTAGAAATGGTTTTTGAAAACAAATAAATTCCAAAAAATGGATATCAATATTTTGAAGTAAAATACTTTTAGAAAATAATTGTTAATAATAATTACTAATATATTAGTTAATCAATATTTATAACTTTAAATATATAGTTAGTAGTTATGTTTTCATAAATACTAATAAATAATAGATTCTAAAATAATATATTACTTAAAATTATTGACTTAATTTTTATTGTTAATATCCTATTGTATAATGAATCAATAGTTTTAATAATGAATTTAAAAAAAATGTATGCAAAAATATTTTTTAATTAGTCAACATATGAAGGTATGTAGAAAATTATGAGAGAAGTTTTAAAAAATGAATGTAACGTAGTGATGGCTGATGTAGTAATTTATAATGCATCAATTAGTTTAATTTAATGAAAGAAATTAATATTGAATAATTTAGAAATAAATTTTTTAAATAAATAAATTATGTTATTATTTGATATGGAATATATAGATATTTAAAAATGATTTAATTAATTGATTCAAAAATGTTTAAACAATTTTTTTTGAAAATGAAGACAACGAATATTCACTAGATTTATTAAATAATAGTTCAAAAGAAAAATTTAGAAGTATATTCAATACAATTGAAAAAATTATACAAACAAAAAGGAGATGTCAAAGTAAAAAAAGAAAAAGTATAAGTATATTTAATAAAATTTAATTATGAAAGAAGTACAAAAGAAATCATCAAAATTTGTCAAAAATAATTAAAAACTTATGAAATTTAGTAAAGAGCAGTAGTATATTATATTAATATTATTTTATAGTATTTAAATTTAATATATTTTGTTCTGTTTGGTTTAGGTAAAATAAATAAATGTTAGGTGGATACAATGAAAGGTAATAATAAAAGATGTATCATTGAATATAATGAAGGCTAAATTCATTGAATACAATTAAAGCTACAAGATACACTTAGTAGTTGGATGTGGATCCTCTAAGTCTAAGGTTGTTATAATAATGATTTCTTGTGTGTCTTTCTGTTTTATAGTACGAACATTTTTGTGATTGTCGTCCTTCTCTAATGTCCATCTCAATCCTTATTTTATTTGATTTAGGTTGTACCCTTTCGCTCCTTTTTGTGGTCGGATGAGGTCAGACCTGTGGCCCTTGATATGGTGACCAATATTCTTCATGCCTTAACTCACCAAACAAATTGTCATATACTTTCATGAAAACATCCATCCTATAATGGGGACTGATGTACATGCTAAAATCGTGATGTGCATGTTTGCAAGCTAATATAACATGAGAACAAGGTAGATGGATTTTTTGAAACTTCCCACAATCACACCAACTTTCATCTAATATGACCACAAATTTTCTTGGAGGACGTACTTCTCTCAGGTTCACCATCTCATCCACTCTAAATCTTATTGTATTTCTATCAAATTCAACCACCCTGTGGGTATTTGATTTGGAGTCTACATCTTGTAGGACCTTGGTCACATATTCAGAGTACACATGACCAACATTCACCATTGCATTTATTTGCTTGCCTCTTTTGGTGAAGTAGGTGTTGCACCTGGTGTACGTGGCCAATACTATGGAAGAGATTGACAAATTCCTTGTCTTTTTCATGACAAAATTTATTGTTTCAGCCATATTTGTTGTTAAGTGATCCCACCTTCTTCCTTGATCATGTGTAAGACACCACTACTCTCTTGAAATTTGGTCAACCAATGTTGCTGCTTCTGGATTGTCTTCCTTAATGATGTTGTAGTAATAGTTGCAACGTGGCTCACATTGCATATGCTGCAAATATAATTTTAAAAACAAATTAGTTAGTAATAATGAGGATGAATAATGAATAGCAAAAAATAGGAAAAAACAAATATTTATATGTAAGAACTTACCCATGTTGATGAGGTCCTTTTTCAGGGTTGTATTCTTCAATCTTACTGTAAAATTATATGCAATGTGTTGAATACAAAACACATGCACGCAATTTCCTTTAGTTTAGCCACTAGTGGGTTTGTTGAATGTTGTACTGATTGAGCTATGGCAGTAAGACATTAAGCATAAATTATGTTGAGGCGTAACATGCCTCCTTAGGTTTTTAAGGAAAAAAAACCAAGCTTTTGTCGTTTCACCCTCTACTATAGCAAATGCAATGGGGAATGTAACATCCTAGCCGGATATTACTAGTTTTATAAAGAAAATACAATATTAAAAAAATATCAGACCTCATTTATTAAAAAAAATACTTTCCCAAAGCGAGGGAAAAATTTAAATCCTATTATACGTTGTGTAGAATTCCCCATCGCAATCTAACTTTGCACATGAAATCGCCTGGCGCAATTCCCGCATTGCTAGGCGAAATTGCACTCCAAACCGCTTGGTAGCCACCACACGCCGCCAGACGCCACACTTTCCAGTGGCCTCTGCTTTGGCCGCTATGGCCTGGTAGAACCCTCCTTGCCGCCAGGCGCTGCCTGTCTAGTGACTTCCTTAGTTCTCCTTTATCGCCTAGCAGCTCACCCCAAATCGTCTGGTGTCATACCAGTAACGTCACTACTACTGAATTTTTTTTTTTTTTTGACATTTTAGAACTAGTTCTAAGAACCCAGTCACCCCACATGAAATCCAAAACATCTCATAGTGCATCCAACATTATCATGGCAATACCAAATCACACATCAATGCCTCATTTTTGATAACCACGTACATACTCAATCAATACCGTATAATTCAATTACACAACCACACATTACATTTGCATAAGTTCCATTTATATAAGTATACATTGACTCACCAATAAAGCTAATCAACCTTTAATTATTATTTTTATATGCCTTAGGAATTAAATTAATGCCCCAACCGAAAGTAATTTTATAAAAGATAAAACTACTAATGAACCAATATATTATTCAATTAAATAAAATGTCCTAATTGCTTACACCCTAAAATAATTCACGGTAAATGCAAAACTCCTGAAAACTTAAATCACGTATATGTATATTTTGTCACTACTTCACACCAATTTTAATACACATAAAATAATAACTCTTCATCCCATGAACACCATAGTGTATCAAATATTTCTTTATGCCCGCAAAATAATTTCCATAATAATAATATTGAAATCAAAACCTTTTACCATATTATATATAATATACTAATCATTTATATCTACAACCTTTAAAAAAATACTCACACTACAAATCACTAAATGCATGCTCTAGGCATTAAAGTTTTCAAACCATTTAACTTCATAAAAGTTCTACATCAATTTATACTAAAATAAAAAATAAAGCAAGATATCAAACTCAAACACCAATGATTTTAACCTTTATATATCATATACTATGCCTATCACAAAACCACAATTACATAAATAAAATAAACCATTTCCAACTTGAAAAGATAAAAACTATTCTAGCTTTATCCACTTAAAACATTGATGCATAAGATAAAAAAAAAAAATTACTCTGCACTGTCATATATAAAACACCACGCACATCAAATTTCCAACACAAAAACCGCAATTGTTTTAACACTACCAAAAAACACTAAATTATATTATATATAATTATAATTTCATTATTCCATTTATATAATATTAGCATTTCAAAAGTTCAATCATATCAAGTGTCATTTGTTGCTTTTTACGTAAGAAAAAAAACATGCAATAATCATTAAACCCACCATTCTAAAATTCACTTGTGCATCAACAAGCCCATACATAATAAAACACCTTTTTTTCTTTCGGTACTTAACGAATTTCATAGAGAAACCAACTTCCACCCTGAACCGTTAAAAGCAAATTCCAAAACTTCATCCTAAATAACTAAGCTACCAACACAATTGTATCATAAATAAGGAACTTGTTCACATCAAAGTTTGCCACCCCGCTTGTCCATGGTCCAACGAATGACCAAACACAAGAAACACAAAATTACACCATGAAACCCACCAAAGAGACAACATACAAACAAATATAAACACAAAAATACAGCTCCCCTTACCTAGAATTCTCGTTACAATTGTTCCACTAGCGTTCTACTTTGCCCCAACTTTGATCTCCACCCTTGAGACCTTCTCCCAGCCTTCTAACACTCTCTTAACTGAACTCTTTAGGGTTCTAAACTACCTTGTTGTGAACCACACAAAAATATGATGTTCTCTTCACTTCTGCAGTCTTAAAACTACTTTAATTAAAATAAAAACGAATTTAATTAATATTTAATTTGGTCATTAATGTCTAATTAAGTCCAATTAACACCTTGTATGCGTCCAAGGTTCATAGAACTTACCTCCAGCTCTTCACCTACCTAAGATCGTCACCAAGGCAAAAAATAAATATTATGATTTTGCTATAAACAAGGCTTGAACATACCACCATCCAATTACCAAGCCAATGCACAACCAACAAGCCAACTCATGTTTCTTGGTAATTTATACTTATCTATGCTTTTATCCTCTTGCTCTGTGATCAAGCATACATGCAAAACAATAAAACAATTAAATTAACACACTAATGGCCTACACAAGTCTCAAACCCAAGTCTGCCCATAATAGCTAAGTATTCTCCACCACTTGAACTAGTACTATTCCTTGTCTCTCTCTGCATTAATTAACTTGGTGATTCTTGCCCTCACATTAATTAAATAAACTTTTATTTATTTATTTTATTTCCCCGGGTCTTACAAGGAAAATGTTGTTTCTCCCATCTTGTGCAACAACCACTAGAAGGGTGCCCCTATATCTTCCTTATAGGAAAGTTCCATCCACTTGCACTATTGGTTTGCAATATGGAAATCCATCAATGCAGGGTTTGAAGGTCCAGTAAAATTTTCTAAAGTGTTGTTAGTTTTCCAAGTGATAACACTGTTATGAAGCGATCAAATTAATACTATTTATCTATAAAAACTTCAGTATTGTTAAGAAAGTAGCCAAAAAATTAGTATGGGTAAAGTCAACCCTTAGTCATCTCCCAACGAACACATAATTGATTTCTAACAAATTAGTTCTTATAAAAACTATAGAAAAGGAGTTAGTTAAACAAAATAAGAAATAAAAAGTTGGGAAAAATAACATAAGAAGATAAAGATAAAAAGATAAAAAAAACAATGATAAAGAAAATAGATTGATTACATTGTTTTTTCAAAATAGATCCATCATCAGTTATCTAAAGATTATTGCTCAATTAATTATTGTTGTAGATTTGCAAATCAATCAATGTAAAGTCTCAATTAATTTGTTGGCGTTCTCACTTTTAACTAAAGTACAATCACAATTAAAAGTGAGAACTTTTAGATTATCGACGCCGCTAACATGTTCTAAAGAAATAATATATGAAGAAACACCCCTTTCAAGTACACGGATACACATCAACCACGACTCTAATAATTGGGACCATTTAAACAAGGAGTATTGAGTTCGCACATCTCGAGCCACCCACCCATATCTACCTCTCGCTAGCAAACTACTTTTAGCCACCCCCTTCACTAGATGTAGAGCCACTCGACTCGCTTGCAGATTCGCTACCCCTACTACCCATACCCAAAGCAGAGTCACTATCAGACATACCTTAATATAAGAAGATGACGTCACTAAGAGAATCTGTCAGACAACTTTAAACAAGAGCAATGCAGTTTTTTTACAAACACGCAAATGAACAAGTAAGCACACACCTCTAGCCATAACTCCTATTTATAAGAGCATATTTCAACCCAAATGTTTTCCCGCCAAACACCACGATAACAAAAAAGTGAAAACGTCCATCAAACCATTAATTATAGTGACTTTTCAACTTCTCCTAACACAACCTCTGACCTTTTGTTTCATCTCTAACATAACCTCGCGTCGTTTCCACTCCTCGAGGTTGGGGGACAACCATACCCTAGGGAGATACCAAAAAAAAGAGGATTTTTTTTCTTGCAAACATGCTTAGAAAACCTTTGGCATAACAAAGCTCTGCCAAAGTGGGACTAATGTACTATACGGAACTCGAACAAGACCAGCATGAAATAATACTCAAACTTAGTCATTAACTAATATTGCTGCAAGCATAAATCAAGTATAAATAACACATGCTTAGCGACTAAAGTGCATCAATATTGTAACCCCTCTAGTCAGAAAAGGCCGCTTACTCAGAAAAAGGCCACTTACCCAGAAAAAGGCCGCCTACTGTAGCTTGGAATAAAACAGCTAAGCTACCCAAACCCATCTGCCAAACCTGAAGCTTGGACCTTAAACAAGGCCTATACGAACCCAGATAAGGGCCCAACCCATAAATAAGGTAAATTATAATTAATGCTCTATAAATACAGGTGGATCCCAACAATTAAAGTTACACAATTCATTAATACTAAAAACTTAGATTTGACTTTGAGAGCTCTTGCTGACTTGATCGTTGGAGTCCTTTCTACAACTAACCTCCAAAATGTCCCATTCGGCAACATGATATGAAGACATACCAAACAAGACCGAAGAGTACCCGTTTAAGAGATTCCAAGATTGAGTAAGACAATATTTATGTCTCATGATAATTTGTTATTGTTTTCGCATCAACAAGTACTGATGTTTAGGGTTAATTATGTTTTTTGTTCCTTAACTTTCAATGAAAATTGGAATAAGCCCCTCTTCTAAACTTTGGTCCAACTTAGTCCCCTAACTTTAGACCAATGTGAATTTAGTCATTTTAACCTAATTTTGTTAAATTTATTTAATGTTTGAAATGCGTTTCAACTAGGGACTAAATTAGGTCAAAGTTTCAGAGAGGGACTATAAGTCATGAATAACAAAACATGGGTTAACATGTATATAAATAGTAAATTTGGTCTTAAATTTTAGAGAGAGACTATGAGACACAGTTGTACCACGTGTCAAAATGACACTCAATTTTGGTCCCTATATTTGTTTTTAGTTTCAATTTAGTTTCAATTTGTAAAAAGGAAGTAATATTGTCCCTCCTTAAATTACACTTAATTTACTTTTTTATAAATCTTATGGTGATATTCTTACTAAAATTAACGTTTTTATTAAATATTTCTATAAATATTTTAAATTAACTTTAAATTCTATACAAAACATTAGACTTTGGTTTTGTTTTGAACTTGAAATTTCGTTTATAAACTTATGAGTGACAAGTTATTTGATTTTTAATCTCCACTAAGTTTGTATAATAAGATACACTTGATGCCTTTATATATGATGACAAAATTGTTAATTTTTGAAATTAAGTTTGGGGTTTAACTTTGTTTAATAATAAAACTAAAAAAAAAATTTGTTTAAAAATATTTTTACAAATATTTAATAAAAAAGTCAATTTTATTAAGAATATCATCATAAGATTTATTAAAAAATTAAATTGAGTGTCAATTTAAGGCAGGACAATATTACTTCATTCTTTACAAAAATTGGAACTAAATTGAAACTAAAAACAAATACAAGATCAAATTGAGTCGTTTTGAGACGTGACACAACTATGGGATGACACGTATAAAAAAATTAAAAAAAATTAAAAAATTAAATCTATAACAACATATAAAGGGGATTCCTCTTTTTGTGTCCACATTTCAAAATATCAAGTTTATCCTTTAAATATAATAATTTATTAAAATTTTAAAAATTGACTGTTACTTTTACAAGTTTTTTATAAAATCTTCTGATTATTTTCCTTTATTTTTAATAAATATAAGTTTAGTTTATATATTAACTTAATAACATTACAATATTATCACCTACTAATATAATATCACACATATTTAAAAATGCATACATGCATACGCTTGTGTTTACACTAGTAACAAATAAAAAAAATTCATAAAAATCAAAAATTGGCATGGTGTTGACTTTAATACCGTTTGGTCAAAATTAACGGTAAAAACCAAATTAAATTATTTTTAAGAGAATGAAAACCATATTGAGACAAAGAACAAATTTGAAGACCAAACTGATATTGCTTGAACGGATCATGATAGTAATTTAACCTTAAAAAAAAAAAAACTATTCTTATAAAAAAAGAGACAACAAAAATATTACCTAACATTTTTGAAAGGTGAGAGTGTCGTTCATGACCATTGGGTTTAGCTAGCGGCGGTGTCACAGTTGTGGGTTACCTCCGCCACCGTGTTCATTCTTTGGTTGCCCCGTCTTGCTTCTTCCACTCTCACTCTTCCCTTCACCCAAACGCACCGTTTCAAACTTCCCCCTCGATCGCATCTCCCTCATCAGTTAACACCCACCCTAACCCTAATTCTTCGTTCCCACCAAAATGTGGTTCGCAACATCCTCCCCTTCCTTCGTTCTCTTCCTTCCAACCACTATCCCTTCTCTTCCCCATTCCCTCCGCCCCCTCTCCTCCCTCCATCGCCGCCCCCTCGCCGCCTCCCTCTCTTGGGCCCCTCCGTCCCCCGACCAGTCCGATGACTTCCGCGGTTGGGCCCTCCCGGAGGCCCCTGCTCAAACCGACAACAAAGGTAGGTTAAGTTACGTTAGGTTCTCTTTCTACGTTTCATGTGATGCGAACTTGTGTTGCGTGCAGTTGCAGTGTTTCCTTCTTATGCAGTTGTGGGCGTCGGTACTTCACTCGCTCTTCTACTCGCTGTTTTTGCTGTTTCCAGGAAAGGTAGCTTGCGCTCTCGTTTAACCTTCGGCTTCGGGATGTATCGTTTTTCTTCTCTGTTTTTTTTTTTTCTGTTCCCCTTTTTACGAATGTGATGTGCGGTTAGGTTTTGATTTTCGACTCGCGAGGCCGTTGCAAGGGATGTGCGGTGACGTGGAGACTCGGCGTTGTCTAAACGACACCCCGGACTTTGATGTTTCTGGTGGGAGCAAGTCAACGGTGTCCGAGGCCCGCACGGAGGACGTGTCTGATACCCTTACGGAAACTGGTAAATATGGTAATGTTTGGTTTTCTATTTTGTGTTTAATCGTAGTGTTTAGGATTTTTGGTGATTTATGGTCCGAATTCGAATTAGTCTTTGAAATTATGAACTCCGATTTGGTTTTGAAATTACGAAAGTATCATACTAATTATGGAAATTATCAAACTATTAGAAACGGAATGATTAAAATGATCAACGGTAGGTAATTTGATAAACTTTTTTTTTGTGTGTAAATCGGGATATCTTGTTTTTAAGGTTGGAGTTTATGGGCATGGATTGATTTGTTTTTGAAATTACACAAACGTCACTGTAGTTTCTGAAATTACCAAACTAGTTACATCATTTTGGTCCTTGACATTACAACCATAATGACTATAACTGACAACGATTGATATCTCAGGACTAAAACTGAATGGTACATGCAGACTCAGGGACTAATTTGGTGTATTAGCTGAATGTTTCTATAACCATTTCCTTTTTTTTTTTTCTTGTCATATCAGTAGCTGTAGAAAAACCTGAACGAGTTGTGATCGCGGTTTCTGTGGATTCTACCCAAGAAGAAGCATTGTCAGTCTTAAAGTCACTGAAGGTTTGTTTTCAGAAGCAAGCAAGGTTTTCAAAAATGAATTAGAGACCAGTAGTATCTGCCCATGTGGTGTTAAACTGTTGATGGTCTGTAGAACTTTAATTTCAATATCACCTTTTCTTGGATCACTGTTAATGGGAAACCTAGATACATTTGACTTATGACGTTAGCTCTCTACCTTATTCAGTTCAATCTACTTAGCACTTAGGAAAAAATGCTCCATCATTTGCTTTAATTTTAAGTTTGTCTAACAGCATAAACCACAGATAAAGCTGTCAAGAACCTAGATCAAGTAACAGAGAAATGATAATGTGGATAAATGATTATGATGATAAAAGTTTATTTATTTTGCCTCTTGGAATTGGAAATTGTACATTTACTCTGTTACATTATGTTTTGGCGTACTTAATTTCTGCTGGTTTTGTGGAATTCATTCTTGTTTGGTGCCTAACATGTGTGTTCTGTTGTGTAATGCGGCACTGAAACAATGTGCTATTTTTTATGCTTTGGTTGAGTTTTATTAGGCTTGAATTTGTGTTTTTTTTTATGACATGTCTAGATAATTGAAGATGATGCGGAAGCCAATGAACTGTGTACCAGAAGAGAATTTGCTAGATGGCTAGTTAAATTGAATTCATCCTTGGAAAGGTTAGTAGTTCCTGATTCATCATGCATGCAAATTTGCAGTCAGAAATAATCTAAAATTTGTAGCTCTGCCTGGGTTCCATTCCATTGGAAACGGATTTCCCTGTCTTCCAGGAATCCTAAACACAGGATTGCTCCTATAGTATCACTTTCTGGGTCTGTAGTCACTGCATTTGATGATATTGGTGTTGATGACCAGGACTTTAGATCCATACAAGGTAAAATGTTGCAACTTTACTTCAACCCATAATGTTTCACTTATGTGCAGAAATTTGAATGTTTGCTTTTCCATTTGAGAAAAAAAAGTTTTAGCTGAAGCCGGTGTGATCCCCAGCAAATTATCTTGGAACAACAGTTTCAATTATAGTGGATCTGGCAGTCTTGAAAACATGCACTTTTTTCCTGATAGGTATATTTGTCCTCTATCCTTCAATGCTGCAGAATCAAATTTTGTTTTACTGAATTGAATATGTGCACTGCAGATTCATCTCACGACAAGATCTAATAGACTGGAGAGCTCAGTTGGAGTATGATCTTTTTACTGGGCTAACTGACCAGGTATGCTGTTTTCAAAAGTTTGGTATTTGGATAGTTTTGAATGAATGTTAATGATTAAAACTTCACCTTGTGGTAGCACTGATACCTTCTTTTTTACAGTCCAGATATCAATTAAAAAAGCAGGTTATATGGATGTGAAGCAGGTCACTTCTCCAGTAGTTTATGTGGACATGTTGGCAGGGGATAGGAGTATACTTAGAACAGTGTTTGGTATCACCTCTCGGGCTTTTCCACCATGCTTTGACATTTATTTTTGTTTTGTTGATCACATCGGGTTTCTTTACATGTTTCTAACTGCAATGTCTTGTTTTCAAGGACGTAAAACTTCTATAGTTTGAGATATGATAATGAGAAATATTTCATTTAATTAATTTAGGTAATGGGGTAGGGGAACAAATTAAAACAGGTTACGTTGGTTATTCTATGTTTAAATGATGAAGAAAAGCTGAGAAGCATAATGAAATTAGAAACAAAATCAGACTCTATATTCAGTACCTGCTACCTGTTTTATGCTTGCACCTTGACCAGTAGGCCAAATTAATGCATGAATAGTAAAGTTGTTATATATTTTATTTAAGTCTCAGATTATCACCATGTTTCTAAGAGTGCCATGATGAAGAATGATCATAGGAGGAATCTGCTGTGAACTTATTGTTAACAGGACAGAGCAAGCGATTTCAGCCAAACAAGCCTTCCACAATAGCACAAGCGGCAGTGGCTCTGACAAGTGGTAGGATGAAGGCAGCAATATCGGCTGAACTGTTGAGAATAGAAGCCGAACATTCTGCCAGGCAGGCTGAGGCAGAAGAAATCAGATCTGAGTTGCTCAGTCGAGGAAACATGCAGAGGTTTTGGGATGAGAAGCTTAATGATGAGAAAAACCGTGGTTTAGATGTAGAGAAGCTTTATCATATGGAAGTAAAGAATTTGGAAGAAGAGGAGATCAATCAAGATAAGTTATATACTGAGTATTTGAAAGAAAAGTCAGCTATGGATTGTCAGAAGCAGTTGCTTCTTAGCTTGAAGAAAGAAGTTGATGAGATATCAGAAAAAGTTGCATCTGAGAGAGTCATATATGTGGATGAAAGGCTTGTAGTACAAAATTTGCTCAAAGATTTAGAATTCAAGCTTGAAGAATTGCTTGACACCAAATCTACTCTGGAAGCTGAAAAAGAAGCTCTTCAGATTCTTAGGTAATTTCTGACTTAGACTTATAAGCGTCAAACACAGGTATCTATTTTTATTTATGACTTTCCAAATGACAATTTCAAAATTTGGAGGATTCTAAAACCAGGTTTGGGAGTTAAACATTCGGCATGTTAACCCATTTGTTTGATATCACTTGATTTAGTGTCAACACATGTATCCATTGTGATCTATGGCTTTCCAAATGACAGCTTCAAACTTTAGCGGCTTCTATAACCTGAAGAGGGGGAAGGTTTGGGAATAAGTTACTTGGTGTCAACACATTGCTGTGTGATAAACGCGTTCCTTGTAGCTCAATGGTTAGAATGTTTTCTTTTGTGAAAGTCAATGTGGAACCCAGTAATTTGAAGCTAAATATTTGAAAATTTAATTTACTATGTTTCTGTTTGAACCATATATTTTAAGATTTATTGATGGTTCTCAGTCACGATTTAGGAGGACATTTAGGTCTAAACTTATTCAATTTATGGGGTTGTGTATGACGTCTATACGTCCCTGCCTTGATCATATCTTAGGAATTCCACTTAAGTGACCCGTGATTTTCTTTTTAAGTCGGTAACCATAGATGGCATTGTGCCGCGTAGGTTAGCTACCCATGGGTCAATTCCATCATGTTCTTATGAGAGCCAAAAAGTGCTGTTTAATTATTTCTTTGGAAGTTTTATTTAATTCTACCTGCGCATCTCAATTGTTTGCTTTTGGTTCAATCATGTTCCTGGTGGGTATTTCTCTTAAGTAATTCTTGTCTTTGGTTCCATTTATATGCATTATCTAGCATAAAAGGTTCTGGAGTATTGCTAATGGCGAAGATTTTGAAGGGAACTAGTTATCTTTCTGGGAAAAAATTAGTCATCTAGTAGTACTTGGTTGGTCCTCTGGTGTTAGAAGCATGGCCTGCAGCGTTTAGAAAATAAATGATTTGACGCACAAACTAGTAAAATTACTTTCACCTGGTGAACCTGCTAGTAAAATTACAAACTAGTAAAATCTTGATTGTATTTGGAATGAGGTGAGTCTGATGAATAATTCAAATGTTGCAGATCTTGGGTGGAGGACGAGGCAAGGAGAAGCCAAGCTCGGGCAGCTGTTCTCGAGGAGGTAGGGCGAAGATGGAAATGGGGTGACCAAGCTTGATTGGGGACACGTCCTACAAAATGTAAATTAACATATCTACATATACACTAATAGCATAAATCCTTTAGGCTACCATGCTCTGTATGGTATTATGGTCTCTTGTGAGAGAGGAAAGGGTTAAGGTTGATGACGAGCTTCATTCTTCGGTGTTATGTACACATTCAAAAAGGAAAATTGTTGATGTGAGTTGTTTTAATTCCCGTGGTCCTGAAAGATTTTCCATCCCTCTCATGAGTCGGATTGGGAGGGAGGGGGATCACAGCCAGTCTTGTTATCTACTCAAAATTTTGTGTGGATCCTGATTAGCTAGCTATTTTTATGTTTTTGAAGCTTTAAGTGGAATAACTCCATAATGTCGGTCATCTATATAGGAGATACCATTCCAGTGGACTGAGTGTGCTTTCAATTTATGTTTTTGTCATAATAATGTGATGAAATAGACGAAACCATGATCTGTTCTATGGTTAACCTTAAATTAGAATGAGATATATATGACAACTTTTATACGTTTTATATTGTTGGAAGACTTCTATCAATTTGACTGTGCTTGGTTTTACTCAATTTTTGTGTATCTTATACGGAGATTGTGCCATAGGAAACAATACTAATCAAGATTCTAATTTTTAGTATATCATAGTAATTAGACTTGTATGAGATCTGCAGATAGTTAATTTTAAATCATTAATAAACCAATTCAGTTTGAAATCTTGTCTAATATGTGTTTTTCTAGTTTGATTATTATTCAGTATTAATAGTCAACTAAAAATGGATTGTTATTTTTATCATTGTGAGTGGTTATAGAAGTCTAAGATAACATGTTCCTTACAGTATGAATTACTTTCAATTCATTCAATTTCTCATTTTACATGATTTTTAATGCATACTATTTCCCATATTTTACATCATTTGTTTGGACGTTGCTCTTCAATGAACTTCTCTCAATTTGATGTAAAACATTGTGTTCTTAATACCTCAGTACAAAATCTTTTTACTGACCTTCACGTTTTACTTTCAGTAAGAATATTTGATGTCTAATGTTGATATTTTTGTAAAGTTATTCTTAGCTACATTGGTTTATGGTTTTGTTGATAACTTCTGTTAAATAAAAAAATTAACGAAAATACACGGGCTAACAATGTCACTGTGTAACAGAAAAGCGAAGAAAACGTACACACAGTTGACAGCATTGTAGCAGAAGTGATTGACGATCTGAAACTCAGTCTTTAGTGACATGAGGTCAAACTCTGGGTCTTACGAGATGAGTTGAAGACACCATTCCAGAATCCTCAAAAAAATATAATGATCATTTCAACCTAGTCTCTTCCATGCGTGTAGCTGAATCTCGTCCATCCCATGACAATCAATCCATAAACAAAGATGACTCAATGACCCTGCAATGCAAATCCAGCATAATGCAGAGCATTTGTATGTGATGATGATACTTCTATTCATTTTTACAATATTTTATTTTAGTTTTTTTAGTGTATTTGAGATTAAATCACTTTTTTAATAAGAATTTTATTTAATATAGATTATCTAAATTTCAACTAAAATCATTAATTAAAATAACTAATTAGTCTTAATAATATATTATACGCTCTTATGATAGTATATATGTTGAATTTTGATGATAATTGATTTATATGTTTGAACGTATATATGTCCTGTGAACGATCTAATATGTGTATCGTACTGTTAAAGAAAATTTGAAACTTTTATAGTGATAGATAATTTAGTGGACTTTTGAATGCACTTATCGTTTATTTGAATTGAATGATTTTATTTAAGAAATATGCAAAATTCAATTATGGGAAAGAATAATTTGATCAATTGTAATTTGTAATCATATATGTGATATAATTTGATTTGTTTCCTTTAGAAAAAAAAGATGAAATATGTTTTTTAATATAATATAAAAAATTTCATATAGTTGTTTAATGTCAAAAAGATGAAGATACATGTATGATGATGTGGATTATGCAAAATTAAATGTTAGGTGATTTAGAGGTGTAGAAATTATATTCAAAAGGGTCACATTAAGAGATATAATAACTTTAGAGACACACCACACTCTATAATCCCATTATTGTTTTTTCTATTTTCTTATTTGCAATTTTTGTTCTCTTCCTCATGAAAGATTAAACCTTTTTGGATTGATTCTTTAGTGATTTCATAGTCAAAGGCTTTATACAATTCAAGTTTATTCTTTATTTTCGATAATAGAGTGTCCCTATATTGTATGTCTTTTCGAGTTCTAGTTGATGATCTTGAGATTGTTTTTGATCACTTGTTAATGATTTAATCTTGTTCTTTAATGGGACTTTTCAATTTTCTTAATTCTAACATTGCGTTGATTAACTCTAATGATGTCATTTCAATGGACTTGAGGTTAAAACATCGGTGCTATATGTGAGGATGAGAAAAAGGTCAAAGATGGAATGAGAAAGTGATTTTAAAGATGATTCATCATTCCTTTAGCCCTCAATGGGGATGAATAAGAAAGTAGTTCCAAAGATGAACTTCATTTTCCTTAAATCTCAACTAAGGAACTTATTTCATTATGTTCAATGGTCTCATATAGCTTAAGTCAAAACCAAAGATAATTTAGAGACGTTTTTTCAACTTTATTCTTAGATGCACCATTTAAGGACAAAACCATAACATAATTAAGAGTTTTAAAGTAGCTAATACCTCATATACATAATTGATTCCCTAATCATGTTATATAAACCAATTTGAAGTCATAATAATAAAGTTTGTAAAAAAAATTGGTACACAAAAATGATGAAGAAAAGATTACTATAATTATAGTTGTTAATTTCGCTTAACCCACAGGTTTAGACCTTGAACCATGTTGGTTGGAGTCAAAAAAACCCACAATTACAAAAATTCCCAAATTAAAAAAAGCCCACAAAAGTCCTGTGGGTTAAGACCAATTCAAGAACTTCCTTTCTAAACATGAGAAATATATTATTAAGTCCTTTCTCGATAATCGACCTTGACCCATCCATCAAATCCCTTTATAGTAGTCAACCCTGCCCATGCCGACCTCACTCGACCGTCAACTTAGGTTGGCTTGTCTCGACCGATGATTAGCTATCGGCTCGGGTCAGCTTGTCTTAGTTGTCAGCTAAAGTCAGCCTATCTCAATCTTCAACCTGGGCCAACCAATTTCGATTGTGGGGGCATGCTTATCAATCTCGGTCGTCGACACGGGTAGGCACGTCTCGGTCGTTGGTGCAAGTTGACCGGTCTTGGTTGTCCGCCTGGCCCGACCCTTCTTAATTATGGGTCGAGCTAACCATTCTCGATTGTAGGCCCAGACCAACTTGTCTCTATCGTGGGCCAGAGCTGGCCTATCTTGACCGTTGGGCTAGGTCAATCCATCTCGGTTGTCGACCCTTCTCGGTCGACTGCCCGACCCGATCCTTATCGATCGTGGGCCCGAGCTGACATGTATCGACAATTGGCACGCATAGGTTCATATTGGCCGTTGGCACGGTCTTACCTGTCTCAACCGTCGAAGCGGGCCGACCCGTCTGGGTCATGTGCTTGGGTTGTCCCTTCTCAACTATGAGCCTAGGCTGGCTCGTCTCGGTCGTGGGCTAGGGCCAACCCGTCTTGGCTATCGGCTGGGGTTTGCCTGTCTCGATCGTCGGCCTCTGTTGGCCTGTCTCAATCATGGGCTCAGGTTGACCTGTCTCGACCATTAGCATGAGGCTGGCCTATATTGGTCATCGACCCGACCCGACCCGACCCGACCCTTCTCGACCGTGGGCTCGTGGAAGTCCGTATCGACCGTGGGTTTAAACAAATCTGTCTTGTCCGTGGGCCTAGGCTGACCTAACCCAGCTTGGTCGTCCAATCTTGACCTTCGATTTGGATCGATCCAAGATAACTCAACTTAATCTTTGACTCAAACTCAAAATATTGTTTTCAAGAATTAGTTAAAGTATTTTAGTTGGTTAAACCCATCTTGCCCTTGACCCTAACCCACTTAAGAGGAAGCTTTAGGGGTTGGGATTTTTTTTTGCCCCCTCGTTTGGGAGTCCCCTCTAAGGGAGGCTTAACAAATAGTTGTTAGGACTCACCCATGAACCATTAGCCAAATTAACACCTCTAACTATAATTACACTTAAAAGCAATTTGGATAAAGATCAACTATAAAGATTTTAGTGTAGATAAGAATTATAAAATGCAACAGAATATTAATAAATTTAAATGGATATAGAAACGTAAAAGCAAAAGAAGAAATTATTTTGAAAACATTAAAAACATGCATATGAAATATAAAAAAATTATCGTAGAGGAATAATAGTAATATCTTTTTGCCATTTCCCTTTTTCGCTTTTAAATACTATGAACACATGGTATTTTATCATATCTAAAAAGATTACATTTAATATTTATACAGACGACTTTCCATGATTTTTTTTTACGTAACACTTGCGCTATACTGTATTGAAGGTTTACTCTTCAACCATATAGAAAAAGACATATTCATTAGTTTGTAGCTTCTTTCACATGCCCTTTTCAATTAAGTTAATTGTATAAACAAACATATAACTTCTCCAAATTTACTAATAAATAACTTTTGGACATTCTTAATCATACATGGAAAATGATATTCTCATTCATCTTCAAATTTTCATTAGATTTTGGTATTGAAATAAATAAATAGTTAAATGCAGGATAAGTTATATAAATAAAATTATTAAAAGCTTTAGAATCTCAGGATTTATTATATAGAAACAAATCAATAATAACATTACACAACTCCTGAATAGAAAATATTAACCCGGAATAACAAACACTTTCCAATAGACATGTCATTTAATTAATTTAAAGCAGATTCCAACCTAAATTTTGTCTTTATTAAGAAGTAGATTTTAAAATTATTTCAACTTTCCAAAATCAACTTCTTAAAGTTTACACCCATTTTATTTTAATATTTTGTGTAGTTTTTAGAAATTAAATTCTTGTCTCTCTCTTTGGTGCATCAAGGCTTGTGGAACATAATATAAATTCTAAAGTGAAATTTCTAGTTTTGTAATCGATGCATCGTGTACGTAAGAATCTTTATACCAAAGGAACGAGGAACACAATGCAATCTTGTGGCCTATGTTTGGTTTTGGATGGTATTTTGGCCACAAATGGTTGTAGAACCAACCAAATTAATGTACACGATTATGACATTTTTCTTCCCTTCCATGTGTGCTTCTTCTATTGTATATTATGTATTGGTTCTCGTTCCATAAATTTCTTCTGTAAACATTTTCAGAGGATAAGAAAAATAAAACAAAATTGTTTTAATTTATGTATAAATATAGAATAAATTTTAATAAATGATATGAATTAGTTTATATATTTAATTTTATAAATTTTTTTATTTTTTCTTTTAAAATTAATTATGAAAAAACTTGTTACAACAGACTTATATTCTACATATACTACGCATTATTCTTTGTGAAGATCGTCTCTTATGATGGCAGCTATACGATCATTGCCTTATGTTTGTTATAGTTTTTATTTTTATTTTATGTATTGAATTTAAATTATTAAATTATGCTCTTTTTTATATTATTTTTAGTTAATTTGTTAATATTTTTACATAGTTATATATATTATTTGAGAATTTTCATCACTCATTAAAAAATATAGGGAAACATAGTTTAAATTAAAGAAAACACTAAGAGAATTATAAAAATTAAACTTCATACAATAATATTTTGAAAAAAATAATAGTAATAAGACCCACTTATATAAGGCCCACTATTTGTTTCTGCCCTAATTTCTAAAGGGTTGCCCTAAATCAGTTGGGCCTAACCCACTATTTGTTTATGCCCTAATTTCTAAAGGGCTGCCCCAAATCAGTTGGGCCTAGGGCTGGCTCATAGAGAGCCAAAGACCCTAATCTGCCCTAACACCCTTATTCCTCTCACTTTTAGAAAATCAGTCTCCCTCATTTCCTCCTAGAGCAGTTGCAACTCTTTGCTAGGGTTTTGGACCCCGTTTGTTCTCAAGTTCATTCAACCATTTTCTGCTCCACGTAAGTTGTCCCTTAACTCATACTCTTTCTTCTTCAGTTGGCCTTCGTAGTTCCTATTGGAGGTTCACAGTAATAACCTCGTTTCCATTCCGTGTCACTGTTCGCAGCTCTTAAAACTGCTCTCAAAGTTGTTGTACTCGTGGGCTTAAGTGTCGAAGTCCCTTATTAGCTTATTTCCAAGTAAGGGAAGTTAGGGTTCACTTGTTTAGTTCGTTTTCTGCTTGCTTTGCTGCTATAGTATGATTTTATGGTTTGTATGCTACTGTGAGTTGATGAAAATGCCTTTTGAGTCGTTGGGATTGCGTCTGTGTGACTGTTGCACGAGAGAACAATGGTGAGCATTGTTTTCTCGCCCAAGCGAGCGTGTCTCGCCTAGGTGAGATTAACAGAGGCTCGCCCAGGCCTTTTGCGCGAGTTGTCGCTCAAGCGACCAACCCTGGTTTTGAGCAAGGGAATGTCTCACTCAGGCGAGGGGGTCTCGAGGTATCTTATCTTAATATCCCCATGTGATCAAGAACTCACAATTATAATTAAATGATCTCACGTAAGAGAGTTACAATAACACTCATATAGTTCACTTCACATAATGAAGGATTTACAATGGTTTTGTTCAACCCAATATCACTCTCTAAAAAAAATGTATATGACGATATAAGTGCACAAACTATTCTCTCTTTCTCTTTTCTCTTTTCTCTTCAAGATTGGATTTGACAGAGTTTCAACATGTTTGATTCTTTTCTTTTTCTCTCTTGTGTCTTGTCTTCTTCATCTAGATCTTGATGTATAGTTATGCTTATGCCATTTGACCACTAATGCAAAATATCTTCATATATTCAAATATCTTTGTCGTTCTTTACTTTGGAAGTTCTTGATAATCAATTAGAGTGTATTTCTTCCTGTGAATTATCAATTCTTTCCTTTTTAGCCATTCAACAATTTGAATTTTAAATATTGTAATGTTATGGATGTAATCATCAAAATATACTCTTACAATCTTCAATTTGTAGAGTCTATTTCTTGTCTCGTGATTGATTAATATTCATATGACAATATTTAGAGTTATCCATCAGAGAGGAATTCAAAATATGTCCTTATATGAATAATTTAATATTCAATTCAGATTTCTGGATTTTTTCAAATATATCTTCAATTATTATTTGTTCCCATAATCAAATCTTCTGTTAGAATATCTTCAAATAATGTTGAGACTTGTTGTGCAATTCTCTTTCTCAACATGACCATCAATTCCAATGTTCAAATTCTTTTGATCAATTTGCAATTGATCTTCATCACCTTGTGATTGGATGGATTTCTTTTGCATCATTTTGAACTTGATTTGTTTGACCAATCTGATACTCATTTTATACTTTGACACTTTACTCGTCTAGTCATCTTTCAATTAGGTCGTCTAATGGAAGTACTCGTTTAATAGGTGTTTCAACATTTTACTTCATGAGTTGACTTTGACTCGTCTAATAGATACTTGTCTAGTATCTTTTGTGTGCTTTTATATTGACTTGTATGATGTTTCATATTGAATTGTTCTAGTACTTTTTGCCTGTCTAGAATGTTTCTTTTCTTTACTCGTCTAATATTTGCTTTAACTCATCATTTGTTTATAAATATTTATTATTGGGATACGCAATTTTTTTAAAACAAAAAATTTTCAAGGTTGTAAATGGTTGCATTAAGAAATAAAAAAATATCTATCTTCTTTTTATTTTTATATTGATTTAGTTATAAATAATTGTAAGTTAAAAGTTATCACTAATTTATGAATATTATAAAAAAGTTATTTGCAAGCTAAATTTTAAAACACTAATAATAAATATACATTATATATGTATATGTGTAAGATCCACTTTAATTTTGTCCTAAAATTTAAGGGCCTCTCTTAGTCAGTTGGGCCTAAGGCTGGCCCATAGGGCATCCCAAAACCCCTAAAACAGCCTAACCCTCTCATGTTCTACCCACTTTGCAAAATCAGCCATCTTACTCCTCTTTTCCCCTCAAATAGTGCTCTGTTAGGGCTCGAAGCTCATTCAGATTCAAGTCAGCTCAACCTCATTCCATGCTCCTGAAGTTGTTGGGTTCGTTGCCGTAGGTGCCTGTGCTTTCCACTAGCATCTGTCCAGGTGAGGGAAGCTAGGATATTTCATACTTTTATAAATAATGTGTCTTTTTGTTTCTGTTGGGTGCTCTTGATAATTTGATGTGCTTTTGATGGTGTGAAAATAATCAGTGTATTGTTTCTGGATGGGCTTTTGGCTTTGCATGCGTGAGAGCAGGTGAGATCTGCTATGCTCGCCTAAGCGAGCTGTTTCTTGCCCAAACGGGAAGCTCTCGCTTAAGCGAGAATGGTAGTAACTCGCCCCTTTTTAGTTTCGAGTGCTCGCCTGAGCGAAGGCCTCTCGCTTGAGCGAGATGAGCTAGCTTGAGCGAGAACTCGAAGTACTCTTTGTTTTCAATCTCGCTTAAGTGAAAGTTTTTTCGCTTGAGCGAGACACCCTGTTGCCTGAGCGAGAGCTCCTTAGCTTGAGCGAGATTGACAATTGTTAAATGCTTGTATGCTCCCATGATTGATTTGTTTACTCTTTTAAAGCATGAAATATGATGCCAACGTTTTATACAATGTGCTTGTGTTTTCTTAAATTTTTGCTGTTTGAGATTTCGTGTTTTTACATGTTGAAACCATTAAAAAGTTGTCAGTTTAGCTTAAGCGAGGGATTTTAGCTTAAGCGAGATCAGTCTCGCTTAAGCGAGAATTTCTAGCTTAAGCGAGATCAGTCTAACTTAAGCGACAATTGCTGCAGAATTTTAATTTCTTACTTTAACTTGAACTTGTGGATTGATTCAATTACTTTTAAAAACATGAATTGGAAGAATGGGTATGAGTAGAATGGTTTATGGTCTGTGATTGATAAGTTTAACATGACCTTGGCATGTGACTTGTATGAGATGGTTGGTAATCAAAGTGGCATGGTGTCGGTATGAATTACACTTCTATATTCATGAATTGGGAAGGATGATTTGGAATGGATTCAACATGGAACATGTATGAAGATGGATTATAAAGGTTGGCATGAGATTTATAAGCATGATAAATATTACTGTTTGTTTGAATATGTATAGTATGTGGTCAGTACGTAATTCCTTGGAATCTCTAGGTGAGATTTCATGGTCATGCTTCAGTGGTGGGACGTAATTCCCTGGCCCCTGTTAGTAGGTGTCCATGGTGGTGCCCCATCTATATAATTTAGTAAGGATTCAAGGTAAGGATTGCATCCTAAGACTCTAAGGAGTCAGTTAGTCTCACTTAGAGCGGACTGACTCTTGTGGTGAGAGTAGCAGGAGGCTTGAAACTCATTAAGGGCTAACCTTGTGTGTGGGGGATTGATTCATTGTAACACTTGTAACACATAGCTCGGGGGTGAGCAGAGGTATCCACCACAAGTGCAAGCATCCGCTGAATCCGACCAAATTATATATATCAAGATGAGTCGAATCGAGTCTTAGTGTATTGATTGTAAGGTCATAACATGCTTGGATGATGTATGTATATTGGACTGTGAAAGTATATCTGATTGCATGATAAAACTAATTTTGGCTCTAGCTTACCCTTGCTTGTTTGATTGCCTTGTATGTTGTCCTTCTACCTTTGCGATGATCATCAATTTATTGATGGGAGCAGATGCGAGAGGTACTCGAGATCAACAGGGAAGAGATGATTCCGCTGCATAGTCTAACACTGGACTTCATGTTTTATTTGGGCTTTTCTTTAGGGCTAAGGCTCGTGTATTGTATTACCCTTAAGGCTTTATTTCGAATACCGGCTATCTCTTACTCCTTTTGGGTTGTAGGCTTTGTAGTGAGCTTTAGTATTTCCTTTTAAGTACCTTGGATAACTGTAAGGAGTGACTTTATACTCTGCAACTTAGCTCTTTATATTATCCGGTGTAAGATTTCATTAAATTATGTTATTATTTAAATGGGATGTTACAATATGTATCATCTTAATTTGATTACGAATTTTATTTCATAAAATTTGGCCCCTTTTATTTAATGTAAATGCGGGAAGAACCCATGCGAAAGATGAAGAAGGAATAGTACATGAAATTTATAAATTAGTTAGCCAAATATAATAAAAAATTAGTATAAAGGTAAAATGCAGAAGGTGTCGAGACAAATATCAATTTCACGCGCTGAACGGAGAATAAAATTTAAAGAAGATAGATGTAGGAAATTCAATTAATGAATCCAATTTCGTTAAATAAATGGAAGAAATATAAAACAAGATCTCTCCATTCACTTAAAAAAATATAAACATAGTAGAATTGATTCCGTGTGAAGTTTTATTCCCTTTAAGAAACAACTAAGAGGGAGATAAAACATATACATAAAAGAAATTTGTAAGGCCCCCATTTTATTTCTGCCCTAAAGTTAGTGGGCTGCCCTTGTAAGTGGGCCTAAGGCCGGCCCAACGTATAAAGTCCTTAGGTCTGCCCTAAACCTAACGTACCTTACCATTTTCAGAAAAACTTTGTCCTTGCCTTGAGCTGCAGCCGTCACCCCCTCCGCTAGGGTTTCGTTCGACTGTCACGTAAGCTAAAGGGACTTCTACTCCATGTAAGTGTCTCTCCCAGCCGTGCCAATTCTCTTTCGCTATCTTGTTCGTATTTTCGGTTAAAAGCCTCCGTTGACTCAGTTTCCCTGGTTCTATTTCGTTGTCCTGCCAGTTCTGCGAGCCATCCTTGAGTTGTTGCACCCCGAGGTCCCGTGTCGAAGCTCCGTTAGCCCTCTTCCAGGTACGGGAAGTTAGGGTTTTTAGTTTTAAGTCATCCTTCGTGTATGAGTTGGGTGTTGATTTTATGGTGTGATATTTGGTTTTGATGCGTGAGAGTATATTGCATGAATTGTTTGGGTGGAGAACATGGCTGCTGCAGGTGAAACAATGGCGAGACCTGTTAATCTCGCTTAGGCGGGCCAGTCTCGCTTAGGCGAGATAAACAAGGGTTCGCCTAGACCAGCTTATGCGAGTGGTCGCCCAGGTGACCCGCTTTTTATTTTGAGCGACACGCCCTCCAGTTCAGGCACCCCATCAGCATCAGGGGAGAGACAGAGGCAACAGGCCTCAGGCGACGGAGTCTATGCCATGACCGGAGCTGAGGCTGCAGGTTTAGGTAACCTTGTTATGGGTTATTGTGTGCTTTCTGGGATGAGATGTTGTGTGCTATATGATTCTGGAGCGACACACTCTTTTGTGTCAAATGCATGTGTGGAACGGTTGGGTCTGTCGGTGCGCGAGTTGCAGTGTGAGCTTGCGGTGTCTACTCCGGCGTCGGGTTTGGTCAGGACATCGTCCTTATGTGCTAGGTGCCCAGTGGAGGTAGAGGGACGCAAGTACAGGGTGAACTTAATTTGCCTGCCTCTACAGGATCTGGAGGTGATCTTAGGGATGGATTGGCTCTCTGCCAATCGCATTCTGATAGATTGTCGGGAGAAGAAGTTGTTGTTTCCCGACTTAGAGGAACTTGAGTTGGTGTCCCCACAGGGAGTGGTGAGGGAGATTCAGAGTGGTGCGCAGTGCTTCATAATCTTCGCTCGTATGAAGGTAGGAGAGGGAGAGAGAACATGAGATATACCGATAGTGCATGAGTTTACAGACGTATTTCCGGATGAGGTACCTGGGTTGCCTCCCAGTAGAGAGGTGAAGTTCTCTATTGATCTAGTCCTAGGAACAGGCCCGATCTCGATGGCCCCGTATTGCATGGCTCCGGCAGAGTTGGTAGAGCTCAAGAAATAGATAGAAGATCTAATGGAGAAACAGTTCATCCGACCCAGCACTTCGCCTTGGGGAGCACCAGTGTTGTTGGTAAAGAAGAAGGACGTGAGTTCACGTCTGTGTGTGGACTACAGGCAACTGAACAAGATGACGATCAAGAATAAGTATCCGCTCCCGAGAATCGACGACTTAATGGATCAGCTACATGGGTCATCGATATTCTCGAAGATAGATCTGAGATCGGGTTACCACCAGATTTTAGTGAAGGTTGATGATGTGCAGAAGACGGCCTTCAGATCCAGATATGGCCACTATGAGTATGTGGTTATGCCGTTTGGCATGACCAACACTCCGGCGGTGTTCATGGACTACATGAACAGGATCTTCCGACCTTTCCTAGATAAGTTTGTCGTGGTCTTCATAGACGACATCCTTATCTACTCCAAGACGTAGGAGGAACATGCAGAACACCTGAGGTTGGTGCTTGGTGTTTTGAGAGAGAAGCAGCTGTATGCCAAGTTGTCTAAGTGCGAGTTCTGGATGGGTGAGGTTCAGTTTTTGGGGCATGTGATATCCGCCCAGGGGATTGCAGTGGACCCGGCAAAGGTCGAGGCAGTGGTTAAGTGGGAAAGTCCTAAGTCGACCACAAAGATCAGGAGCTTTGTGGGGTTAACGGGCTACTATAGGAGATTCATAGAGGAATTCTCCAAGATAGTGGTGCCTCTGACTTTACTTACCCGGAAAGACCAACCCTTCACTTGGACGGACAAGTGTGAGGAGAGCTTTCAAGAGCTAAAGAGGAGATTGACGAGTGCTCCTATATTGGTAATTTCGGATGTGGGGAAACCGTTTGAAGTCTACTGTGACGCGTCTCATCTCGGACTAGGTTGTGTCTTGATGCAAGAAAAGAAGGTAGTGGCATATGCTTCGAGACAACTTAAGGTACATGAGCGCAACTATCCCACTCATGACCTTGAGTTGGCAGCGATAGTATTTGCCTTAAAGATCTGGAGGCACTATCTTTATGGTGCTTAGTTCCGAGTGTTCAGCGATCATAAGAGCCTCAAGTACTTGTTTGACCAGAAGGAGCTTAACATGAGGCAGAGGAGGTGGATGGAATTCCTAAAGGACTATGACTTCGAGCTCCTATATCACCCAGGGAAGGCAAATGTGGTGGCAGATGCTCTGAGTAGGAAGATGGTGCATACGGCACATCTCATGATAAAAGAGGTAGAACTATTGGAGAAATTCCGAGACATGAGGATACAGGTGGAGTTGGGGTCCGAGTCCATTAGGTGTAGTACCCTTACTATATCTAGTGACTTCTTGGACTCGATCAGAGAGAGGCAGTTGTTGGATGCTGGTCTGAACAGAGTTAGAGAACAGCTTGGATCAGATGAGGCTAGAGACTTTGCTTTGGGTGATGATGGTATATTGTGATTTCAGGGTAGGGTATGCGTACCTGATGATGCAGAGGTGAGGAAGTTGATCCTTGAGGAAGGACACAAAAGTCGTCTTAGCCTGCATCCCGGCAAGACTAAGATGTACCAGGACCTCAAGGAAACTTTCTAGTGGCAGGGGATGAAGAAGGATGTGGCATAGTTCGTATCCGCCTGTCTGACTTGTCAGAAGGCGAAGGTGGAGCACCAGAGACCTAGTGGAATTCTACAGCCTTTGGAGATACCAGTGTGGAAATGGGATAGCATCTCCATGGACTTCGTGACTCATCTTCTGCGAACTTTTAGAGGACATGACACCATCTGGGTGATAGTGGATCGGTTGACCAAGAGTGCACACTTTTTGGCGATGAACTTAAGGATGTCCATGGCCAAGTTGGCCCAGCTGTACGTCAAGGAGATTGTAAGGTTGCATGGGGTACCCTCGAGCATAGTTTTCGACAGAGACCCGCGGTTCACATCCCGGTTTTGGCAGACGTTACAGAGTGCTATGGGTAGCAAGCTCACCATGAGTTCAGCTTATCACCCTCAGACCGATGGCCAGTCTGAGAGGACGATCCAGTCATTAGAGGATTTGTTGAGGACATGCATATTGGATCATCTAGGAGCTTGGGATGAGGTATTGCCTTTGATTGAGTTCACCTACAACAACAGTTTCCATGCGAGCATTGGCATGGCGCCGTACGAGGCTCTTTATGGCAGGAGGTGTAGGACTCCTCTCTATTGGTATCAGGATAGAGAGGCAGTGTTGGTTGGACCAGAGTTGTTAGAGCAGACCACCGAGAAGGTGAGGATGGTGAGAGATAGGATGTTGGCTTCTCAGAGTAGGCAGAAGGCTTATGCAGACCGTAGGAGGAGACCCTTGGAGTTTGCAGCTGGCGATCATGTATTCTTGAGGGTGACCCAAACCACGGGCGTGGGAAGGGCTCTCCGCTCAAGAAAGCTTTCGCCCAAATTCCTTGGCCTGTATCTGATCACGAGGAGGATTGGGCCAGTGGCTTATGAGATAGCTTTACCCCCACAGTTAGCAAACCTTCATCCAGTGTTTCATGTGTCACAGCTGAGGAAGTATGTATTTGATCCGGCCCACGTATTGGAAGCTGAGGATATACAGATCAGGGAGGATCTCACAGTGGAAGTACCACCCATAGCCCTTGAGGATAGCAAGGTTGACGAACGTCGTGGAAAGACCGTCAATCTTGTCAAAGTCATCTGGGATCGGAGGACGGGTGACTCGACTTGGGAATTAGAGGAGGACATGAGAAAATCACACCCACATCTGTTTACCTGGTGAGTCTTTATTTTCGAGGTCGAAAATTTTGTTGTTGGGGAGAATGTAAGGCCCCCATTTTATTTCTGCCCTAAAGTTAGTGGGTTGCTCTTGTAAGTGGGCCTAAGGCCGGCCCAACGTATAAAGTCCTTAGGTCTGCCCTAAACCTAACGTACCTTACCATTTTCAGAAAAACTTTGTCCTTGCCTTGAGCTGCAGCCGTCACCCCCTCCGCTAGGGTTTCGTTCGACTGTCACGTAAGCTAAAGGGACTTCTACTCCATGTAAGTGTCTTTCCCAGCCGTGCCAATTCTCTTTCGCTATCTTGTTTCGTATTTTCGGTTAAAAGCCTCCGTTGACTCAGTTTCCCTGGTTCTATTTTGCTGTCCTGCCAGTTCTGCGAGCCATCCTTGAGTTGTTGCACCCCGAGGTCCCGTGTCGAAGCTCCGTTAGCCCTCTTCTAGGTACGGGAAGTTAGGGTTTTTAGTTTTGAGTCATCCTTCTGAACCGTGTATGAGTTGGGTGTTGATTTTATGGTGTGATATTTCGTTTTGATGCGTGAGAGTATATTGCATGAATTGTTTGGGTGGAGAACAAGGCTGCTGCAAGTGAAACAGTGGCGAGACCTGTTAATCTCGCTCAGGCGGGCCAGTCTCGCCTAGGCAAGACAAACAGGGGCTCGCCTAGACCAGCTTACGCGAGTGGTCGCCCAGGCGACCCGCTTTTTATTTTGAGCGAGCGAGCATCTCGCCCAGGCGAGAGGGGTCTCGCCTAAGCGAGATCCTGCATTGCTTCCTGAAGCTCTTTTCAAGCCCTCGCCTAGGCGAAGGGGACTCGCTTGAGCGAGACTGTCTCGCCTGAGCGAGACCCTTCAGCATAAGCGAGGGATTGGGCGAGACAGTGTGGTGTGGGTTGTGTATTTACTCACTTATGATTGAAATTGTTTGGGTATGACTGCCATGATGAGATGCGTGTACAAGTGTATGGATATATGCCTAATGGTTTGCTATATATGCGTGACATGATTCATAAATGATGAATGATGGGTGTTGGGGGAAACTTGGCATGTGAAATGAATGCGTGGTTTGAAACTAAAGGAACATGGTATTGACATGAGATGAGACCCTAGACTCATGGGATGGTGATGATCAGATGTATGGATTCAAAATGTGATGCGTATGAGGAATAAATCTCATGGATGGGTATGGAATTGTAAACATGATTTTGATGTTCTCCTACTGCTGTTTTACGAATATTGGTCCGTGTCAGTGTGTAATTCCTTGGGGTCTCTATGTGAGACCTCCGGGGCTACGCTTCAGTGGTCGGGACGTAATCCCATGGCCCCTGTTAGTGGGTGTCCATGGTGGTGCCCCATCTGTATAACTAGGTAAGGATTCAAGGTAAGGTTGCATCCTAACACTCTGAGGAGCCAGTTAGTCTCACCTAGAGCGGACTGACTCCCGTGGTGAGGGTAGCAGGAGGCCTGAAATCCATTAAGGGCTAACCTTGTGGTGAGGGAAATTTGATTCATCGTAACACTTGTAACACATAGCTCAGGATCGAGCAGCTCAGGGTCGAGCAGAGGTATCCACCACAAGTGTAGGCATCCGCTGAATCCGACCAAGTTATACGTATCCGGATGAGTCGAGTCGAGTCGTAGTGTATTGAATGAAGAGTCATAACATGTTTGGTTGTTATAAGGATATGAGATGATGAAAATATATTTGACTGTATGATGAATATGTTGTTGGCTCTAGCTTACCTGTTTTGTTGCATGGTTGTGTTGTATGTGGCTGTTCTTTCTTGCGATGATCATCAACTTGGTTGATGGGAGCAGATGGGCGAGGTTCTCGTGGTCAACAAGGGAATGGCGATTCCGCTACTTAGCCATCTGGGCTAGATCTTATACTTCTTTCCTTCAGGCTTTCTTTAGGGCTATGACCCCTGTATTCGTGGTTATTAGATTGTAAACTTTTAGTTAAACCGTTATCCTGTTTTTGTTGGCATCGTGGTGTGCCTAGTTTTGTAGGGGTGATGTTGAGAACCCTAGGACTGCGTTGTTATACTATCTTACGTGTGGCGTTTCTTTTAATTGCGTTTATAAATTAAATGGGACGTTACAAAATTAAACTTCAGTATTTTATGAGTAATTTTAACAAAAAAAATACAAAATATTTGACAAATTTAATATTATTAATTAAATTAACTAAATTTCTTTGTATGACAAAAGGAATTTTATATATAAATTGTATTATTATCTTTTAATAAAATCATACTAAATATTAGTATTAGTTAAATTAATATATCATGACACATTTATCATTTATCATCACATAAAAATATTATTAATAAAAAATAAGGTTAAAATACTTTTTTGTTCCCAATTTTTGTCAACTTTTGTCAAATAGGTCCTAGTTTTGTTTTTGTGCTGAAATAGATTCCAAATTGTGTCAATTTGATTCAATTAGGTCCTAATTGGGTAATGCCATTTAAATTGGTAACGTTTCACTGTACAATTGACATTTTTGTGCTACGTGTTGTATTAGTAAACCTATGTGACACTGTTTTAAGTTTAATAAGATGTTTAATCAGTTTTTTTTTAAAATAAATGAAAAGGAAAATTAATAAAAATAGAATGTTTAAAATGTTTAAACCTACATGGTAGCGTTGCACTATACATGTTTAATTAGCATTGTTTTAAATTAAATGAACAGGAAATAAAAATAAAAAGTTTTAGGGTTTGTTCTTTATAAAAATCGAACAGGCCATGTTCTTGCTCGTGTTTGGAACGTTAAGTTTGAATGCAGTAAGCTATGTCTCAGACCTAATCTTCTTCTTCATATTGTAATAACTATGTTCAGCATAGTGCTACCTCGTCTGAAGGTGGGGGGCGTAGGGTTTTGGGGTTAAGACCCATTTGTGATTGTGGAGAAGTTGTAATTCTCAAGACAACAATAACTCTAAAAAATGTGGGTAGAAAGTTCTATGGTTGTGCTAACTACAAGGTAAGATTGATTTAATTGTTATTCTTCTATGTATGTCTGATTTAATGAATCTTCTAATTGTTGTTCGTTTTAATGTTTTTCTGTTCAATAAATAATGAATACTAAGAAAAATATTAATTAATAGCTTCTGTTGATCGGACATAAATGCACATGCCCCACAAACTTCAGGTCCACCGAGATCACCCACTAGGATTTCCAAAAACCACTTCCAAGTCTCTTTGTTCTCTACTTCCACAATGGCATATGCTAGAGGGAGCATTTGGTCGTTAACATCCCGCGCGACTGTAGTAAGCAACTCTCCCCATATTTCCCTTTTAGAAAGCAACCATCTAACCCAATAAAGGGGAGACAAACCACAAAAGAATCTTTGCATGCCTTGAAACATGTGTAAAACCTAATAAATACTGATCTGCCTTGCATATCATCCACTTTCACTTTGATTGGGCTACCAGGATTGCATCTCATAATTTCGTATGCATAGTCATGTATTCTTCTAAAATGTTCTTTAAATGACCCTTCCACTTGGTCTAAAGCTAATGACTTTGCCCTACGAGCCATCGTGACTGAGATACTTGTATTCCACTTCCTCAACCCCTTCTCCCGCATATCCTTAATCTTGAATTTAGGATTTTCCCTTAAAGATTTTTCTATGTTCTTACTAAGACATTTTGCGCTCATAATCTTTAGTTTGAACTCCCTAGAACAACTATGCCTATCAACCACTTTCCTTAACTGTCATGTCTTGCGTAAAGGGAAATATGCAGCATATGTGGACCATTCACATTTTCCTTCTGCCCCCACACATCTTACTCTTACTCTTTGTTTATCATTTTTAACCCATTTAATATTTCTACCAGAATGAAATACATAAGAAATTATAGCTTGTTACAAGTGTTCCTTATGTATGAAAATTATGCCTACATCCCACTTATAGTCAGCCATGGAATTTGGCATGACAACTGTCCCAAACGTACCATAATTGCCCCCCTTCATCCTTTGATATGTCATTACCACTTTCTTCAAGGTTAAACAGCTCATCTGACTGCCATTCATCTCCTGTTGTCTCCTTATCATAAGCTTTATAACTATGAACTTCCTCTTCCTCACTATCTTCCTCTTCCTCGCTTTCTTCCTCCCTCAGTCTGTTCCTCTTCCTCAGACTCTTGCTCATTTTGCACTTGACATTGCACCTCCACACTCCCTTCAAACAAATTTTGATCACCATTGTCAAAACTAATCTGGACATCAACAAGTCCCTCAACATCTACTTTTGCTGACCTTTCACATCCCCTAACAGATTTTGGATCAGGCAAATTATCATATTGGTGTACTTCATCCCCCACCTTATGCTTAACTTCATCTTGAACCCCTTCCTCATCTCTCACATCAGTTTGGTTAACTTCAGGCAAATGATTCCTCATGTGAGATTGCATTTCACATTCACTTAAACCATCACCTCCCCTCTCAACTTCAACCTCAGTCACGTAAAGCAACCTCAACCTCAACCTAAGATTCACGTCTATTATCCTCCACTTCACAAATCACATCACCTACATGACCATCTACCTCCTTATGAACCTTGTCCACCTCATCCTAAACCTTGTTGTCATTATCATTGATATGACTACTCTCTCCACTCTCTAAGTCATCCCCACACTCATCACCCACTTTAGCTTCCAAATTATTTTCCACAACTTCTGCTTCAAAGATACCATGCACAACAAACATGTGAACTTGACCAAAGTGCCTGGCAACGTGCATCATGTTTATTGCACCTTTGTCATTAACCAACATGTACATGGCATTGTCAATTGCATACCATAATTCCTTGACATTAACATAGCTCATTTCCCTTACTTCCCCTGTGACCTCAAAATAACTCCACCTATTTGGGTCACAGGCCTAAATAGTGGTTTCCCCTCCTATGTAATTAACTGGACCATGTTGTTTAAAACGTCCACCATGGTGGACCACAACTTCGAAACTTTCATCACACATCTCACACAACTATTCAAATACGTCACAAAACTATCTGGAAAATATGAAAAAAAAGTTAAGTTAAACCTGGGTCCACTCACAAATTCAATATCGCATAAAAAACACATAAGGACCACAACTTTGAAAGAAACAAAACCGATAACCAACAAAGCACGCACACAACCCCAATCCACTAACAAAGACTATCACTAAATTAGGGAAATGGAGTGGGACACACCAAGGCAAAGGAGAATGGCATACAATAATCGCACAATATCATCGCACCACAACTAATAACCAAAAAACAACACCACAAAAGCACAATCACACAATCACAAATTCAATCGAAAATAACACAAACACAATCGCAAATAAGAGACAAACATTCTCAAATAAGAGACACACATTCGCAAATCATAAAGTAAAGCTTACCTTTCTTTGTTGACTCGCTAATGATCCCAATAGCAATCACAAACCCCAATCGCAATTGCAAACCCCAAATTTTGATACCCAAGCGCGATCTCACATTTTCTTACTAAAACCCCAAATTCGAACAAACCTAAATCCCCAAATTTCTTACTAAAACCCCAACTTGTGTTTTTATTTTTATCTGCCTGTGTTTTTATTCTGCTTAATTTTCCTTTTCATTTATTTTAAAAAAAATATGTTTAAACATGTCATTAAACATCTCATTAAACTAAAAACACGTAGCACATAAATGCCAATTGTACAATGCAACGTTACCAATTTAAATGACGTTACCCAATTAGAACCTAATTGAATCAAATTGACAATAATTAGGACTCATTTGAGCATAAAAACAAAATTGGGACCTATTTAACAAAAGTACAAAAATTAGGACTAAAAGGTATTTAAACCAAAAAATAACAAAAACAAAAATATGAAATTCAAATTAAACCTCTGAAAAAAAAAGGTTAACCAATTACATCAAATTAATTATATTTATGTATCAAATTGAGGTTAACAATACGTGATTAGTACAATATTAAGAAAAATGACTTAATTGTATTATTTTTTTCTTAAAATAAGGATCAAATTAAAATAAATAAAAAAAAGATTAAATCAATATTTTTTTACGAAAATGGAGACGACAAAAAACATAATTTAACCAAAAATAAAACAAAACTTTCGTTAAAGACTAAACATAAACACTTGGATGTATTATAAAATAAATCAAATCCTATCTTAAATGGCATTGAAATATGGCAATATATAAACTATATTAATATTACTATTGGAAAATTTCCCCGTCAATATTTTTACTTTTCTTTGTAGTACTGACATGAGCCAAATTTAGCTTTGAACCTAGAGAAAAGAAAAAAAATCACGTGCCATGCAAGTAACCTTGCAGCAGAAAAATTCCTTGGAAGACACGAATCCTAATTATGTGTCATGCAATGCAACAAACCTTATCCTTAGCACAGAACACCCTCTTAGACAACAAGTTCTTATGAAGTGCCAAAAAGGTTAACAATTGTTGTGGGTCTCTACCCTAAACAGTCCAATAAACCTTTTCGCTATGTAGAGAGTAACTTCCATATGCTTCACTCCAGCAACTAAACTTCAACTATAACCCTTTACTTAATCAAACGTAGCATCTATGTTAACTTTCCTATCTTAATTTTTTCAAAAATCTTAATATTGATTGGACCCATTTGTCCATAAAACTTTTACTCGTATTAATGAGACAAATTGCAACCCTTCCTTGATCAAGCAATTTTCTTTGTGGGTCCTATCCTAGAATAAGAACCACTAAAGGTACCCTTTGAGAATTTTCTTTTGCAAAATCATGTTTTTATTTATTTTCCTCTACTTTTTCAAAAGAAAACTATTGGAAGCCTAAGGATAGATCTATACAAAGACAAATATTTGTTCAATTATAAAAAACTTAACATGACAAATAAAAATAATACAAAATCATAATTAAAGTATTCTGTCAATAAAACTTATAATAAGCTTTATTTACCTGTTTATTTATTATACGTAGATTGTCACTAAATCACAATTCATATTTACTAAATAACTATCACGGATACTTAAAAAAATTTAGATTTTCTCTTGATTTTTCTAATATTATTTATCTGCTGATACTTCAAAATATATTAGTTTTGATATATTAAAAGAAATTTTAATATATTTTAAAATTTCAAAATCAATATCTATTAATATATTTTGATGACAGAAAAAAAGAACAATACCAAAAATTCAAAAAAAAAAAATCCATATGGAGAAAAATATTATGGTCATCCCTTACTCTTTCAAAAAACATTTATTTTCCTACCTAACGTGGATACTTAAATGTGGCTCGAACATATAGGTAGATTTGGTTTCTGATATAAACGGTACCAACGTCTAACCACCTTAAATAAGAGACAATGTATTATTGAAGGACCAGAATAAGTAACCAAGTAAAGAAAGAACATAGACAGTGGGGAAACATGTCTTTGTTCCAATTTTACTACTGTCACTGGTCCTTGTCACTCTTGTTCCTCCTTTCTGGCTGGTTTTAACTGTTAATATTCTCTTGAGCGAAATTTGGTGACAAATTAATATATATTATACTACACAAAATGCGAACTTATCAATCTCTTCAGAAAATGGCTGGCCTCTAGTTATTGGTGGCTGCTGTTGTTTCTGACAGAAAGTTCCATAAACCTGATAAGATGATAAAGTCAATTGTGTGGGAAATACCAATGAATTTGCAGATATATTAAGTTTCCTGACATGTGTTTCTGACTTTATCTCTTCCAACTTCTGCCCCAGTTGGAGACCCTAATGGTCGGAGAAATCTGTTATGGCGATTTTAGGAAATGGGTAGAGGGTGGTTCTGGAAATTGCTGTCTGTGAAGAAATGCAAAGTTAGAAAATTTACATCACCTAAAGCTTCATGATAGTCAGGTTAGGACTCATAGTTGCTGCTTCGCTTGCAGCTTTTACTGTTAAGCAGCTGAATGTCAGAAGCTCAAATCCAGGTACTTGTAGATAAGTCTGTTTTTTACATTTTTATTTTCAAATTTTCAATCTGCTAATTCAATTTCCTCCTCATTTTGGCTCAGAACATAAAGATGAGGGCACAGAAGAGGAACATGTCACAAGATTTAATGATAAAGAAGTGAGTTCAGCAAGCTGAATTTTTGATAAAGTTTTAGTCTTGTTAGAGCTATGAGTATTTCTTTGGCAAATTTGTGTGTTTCTCATTTCGACATCATTTGTGTAAATGAAAGTTGTTTGGTGTGTTGCAGAGGGAGGAAGAAGAAGAGAAAGAGGAGGTTAAGTTAATTAGCAGCATAATAAATCGAGCCAATGACTTTGAAGATGATATTCTACCAGAATTTGAAGATCTTCTGTCTGGGGAGATTGAGTTTCCGTTACCACCAGATAAGGATGAGAAAGACAGAGTTTATGAAATTGAGATGGCAAACAATGAAAGTGAACTTGAGAGATTGCGACAACTTGTGAAGGAATTGGAGGAGAGGGAAGTGAAACTGGAAGGAGAATTGCTCGAGTACTATGGTCTGAAGGAGCAGGAATCAGACATTGTGGAGTTGCAGAGGCAACTGAAAATTAAGACTGTGGAAATAGACATGCTTAATATCACTATCAATTCCTTGCAGGCAGAGAGGAAGAAGCTCCAAGAAGAACTCACACAAGGAGCTTCAGCCAAGAGAGAACTTGAGGTGGCTAGAAACAAGATCAAGGAGTTACAGAGGCAGATACAGCTTGAGGCTAACCAAACAAAGGGCCAGTTGCTGTTGCTTAAACAACAAGTTTTGGGTCTGCAGGTCAAAGAAGAAGAGGCTGCCAGAAAAGATGCTGAACTTGAAAAGAAACTGAAAGCTGTGAATGACCTAGAGGTTGCAGTGGTGGAGCTTAAGAGAAGAAACAAAGAACTTCAACATGAAAAACGAGAGTTAACCGTTAAACTCGATGCTGCTGAATCTAAAGTGGCAGAGCTCTCCAATATGACAGAGGTTTGAATCCCTGAGTGGACCTCTTTTCTTCATCATTGAGTTTAACAGATTCATATAATTTCTTCTAACCAAAACAGCAGACTTTTGAAATTTTGAATCACCCAGAAGTGTAAATTTTGTAGTCAATTATTTGGCATCATGTTACCTATCAAATGAACATTTAAGTACCCTTGACTAAAAATGATTGTTGAAAGCATATAGCAACTTCAGTGACACCAAATAAAAACTGCCAAACGGAACATTAACCAATAAAGTATTTATCTAATTCAAGTACTCACTTAAAGTTTATAGTTTAATGTGAATATAACTTTCTTTTGCAAGCTACATCAATTGGCTTGAGTTCTATTTGACTACTGCTATGAAACATGGTTGTGATGCAGTCCTGATTCTCAATTGGGTTTTTTGGTACTGTACTTTTGTGGCATTAAAAATAATGATGTCGATACTTTAAAAATCTTTTTAACATATTTTAAAACATCAGAATCAGTATCCATTAGTTTATTTTGATGCACGGCAGAAGGCAGAAGAACAACACGGAAAACAGTAAAGAATATAAATTGGTTGTGATGTATTAGTGTTTAACAAGTGTGTATGTACAAGCACAAACAATGAGTGTGACTCATATCAAGAAGCTTTAACTGCAGACTGAAATGGTTGCGAAGGCAAAAGAGGAGGTGAGTAACCTGAGGCATGCAAATGAAGACCTGCTAAAGCAAGTGGAAGGGCTGCAGATGAACAGGTTCAGTGAGGTTGAAGAGCTTGTGTACCTTCGTTGGGTTAATGCATGTTTGAGATATGAGCTAAGAAATTACCAGACACCGCAAGGAAAAGTATCAGCCCGTGATCTCAGCAAGAGTCTTAGCCCGAAATCACAAGAGAAAGCTAAGCAATTGATGTTAGAATATGCTGGATCAGAACGTGGACAAGGGGACACAGATCTTGAGAGCAATTTCTCCCATCCTTCTTCACCAGGAAGTGAAGATTTTGACAATGCTTCCATTGATAGCTCTACTAGCAAATACAGTACTCTTAGCAAGAAAACTAGCCTAATCCAGAAGTTTAAGAAATGGGGTAAAAGCAAAGATGATTCTAGTGCTCTTTCATCACCTGCAAGATCCTTTTCAGGAGGTTCTCCAAGGAGAATGAGTATGAGTGTGAAACCGAGGGGTCCACTAGAATCCTTAATGATAAGAAATGCTGGAGATAGTGTATCCATCACCAGTTTTGGGCTCAGGGATCAGGAATCTATTGATTCTCCTGAAACTCCAACTGACATGAGAAGAGTTACATCCAGTGATTCCTTGAACTCAGTTGCTGCTTCATTCCAATTGATGTCTAAGTCAGTGGATGGATCCATGGATGAGAAGTACCCTGCGTATAAAGATCGCCACAAGTTGGCCTTGGCAAGGGAAAAACAGATTAAGGAAAAAGCAGAGAAAGCAAGAGTGCAGAAGTTTGGTGACAATTCAGGTTTGAATATGACTAAGGCTGAAAGAGGAAATCCTATATCTTTGCCATCAAAGCTTACTCAAATTAAGGAGAAACCAGTTGTTTCTGGCACACCAAATGATAAATCTGAAGATGGAAAGAATGTTGAAGATCAAACCATCAGCAAGATGAAGCTTGCTCACATTGAGAAAAGGCCTACTAGGGTGCCTAGGCCTCCTCCTAAGCCATCTGGTGCTGCTGCTGCTACCACAAATGCAAATCCTGCCAATGGAGTACCATCTGCTCCACCACTTCCTCCTCCTCCTCCAGGTGCTCCACGTCCACCGCCACCGCCAGGTGGACCACCTCCACCTCCTCCTCCCCCAGGAAGCCTATCAAGAGGGGGAATGGGTGGTGACAAAGTTCACAGAGCTCCAGAGCTAGTTGAATTTTATCAATCATTGATGAAGAGGGAGGCAAAGAAAGATACTTCAACACTTTTAGTTTCTTCAACAAGTAATGCATCTGATGCTAGGAGCAACATGATTGGGGAAATTGAGAATAGATCATCTTTCCTCCTAGCTGTATGTTGAATCTTCCGTCTACTTTGCTATTTTTTTTTTTTTCTCATTTTTCAGCTAAAGGCATAACTCAGTTTTGAAAAATATTTACAATCAGGTGAAAGCTGACGTAGAAACACAAGGTGATTTTGTCATGTCCTTGGCAGAGGAAGTTCGAGCAGCCTCCTTCTCAGATATCAATGATTTGGTGGCCTTTGTGAACTGGCTGGATGAGGAACTGTCCTTCCTGGTATTTGCATATTCCTAAGTGTAACTTTATGAGAAAGCATAGAAAAATTTAACCATTCCTTTCTGGGAAAACCTCTTTATTTTCTTTTCCTTAGAAAAATTATCATCTCATTTTATTCGTTATGCAAGGTTGATGAACGAGCCGTCCTCAAGCACTTTAACTGGCCTGAAGGGAAAGCAGATGCACTAAGGGAGGCAGCTTTTGAATATCAGGATTTGATGAAGTTGGAGAACCGAGTCTCCACCTTCATTGATGATCCCAATCTACCATGTGAAGCTGCTCTGAAGAAAATGTATTCATTGCTTGAAAAGTATGCATCTTTTTCTTCTATATATTCTCTTTCTCTTGAAAAGTCTTTTTAAATAGTTTTCATATATATCCATTAAGACGAAAAAATGTTGAACATGACCTTATTATGTCAGGTTTCTTGTAGTTCTCTACAGCTACACTATTACTTCTTTTCATCTACTCATTTCTTTATATCTGCTATGTTTATCTTTCCAGAGTGGAGCAAAGCGTATATGCACTCTTGCGTACGAGAGATATGGCTATTTCACGGTACAAAGAATTTGGAATCCCAGTAAACTGGCTATTGGATTCAGGAGTTGTAGGCAAGGTATGCTTCTAAAACTAATAAAACTGTGTTTCGGTTCACACTAGAGTTTGGTTCATTATAACGTTGCAAGGATGATGCAACTAACATGGTTACTTTGTTTTTTACACTCCCATTGCAGATCAAGCTTTCTTCTGTACAACTTGCAAGGAAGTACATGAAACGTGTTGCATCAGAACTTGATGCATTATCTGGTCCAGAAAAAGAACCGGCTAGAGAGTTTTTGATTCTGCAAGGCGTGCGTTTCGCTTTCCGTGTCCATCAGGTAAATTCTAGAGCCCTTGTTTCGTTTGCCGTAAACACATATAATAAGTATTTAAATTGCAAGGATAAAGAAACCAGAAATTGAGAATCGAATGCACTGATCCAGTTTAATTGAAAACAAGAAAAATACAGAAGGATAGGAATATCCAACTGCCCAGAGCCAAGCTCC